>Ga0224495_10000290_pt1 | contig 40958 bp, 36 predicted proteins | sample SF_Jul11_sed_USG_FD_168128 | JGI IMG/M metagenome (GOLD analysis project Ga0224495, IMG submission 168128) | Sediment microbial communities from San Francisco Bay, California, United States - SF_Jul11_sed_USGS_4_1 | ecosystem: Environmental > Aquatic > Marine > Sediment | place: USA: California... | reverse complement strand
ACGCCCCATTGTGAAAGCCATGCTTGCTCCAACAAAAGCTGTAGTTTCAGCACCTATATAATAACGATATTCATCACGATCATATACATCATTGTAAGTACGATAGAATGAATCATATGCGTTTCCAGATTCGAAAGCACAGAGAGCACCTCTGTAACCTCTCTGAAAGAACTCATAATGGTCGGAAGACTCCCAATATGAGAATTCGTTTGATGCAACTACTCCTACAGCATCTCGACCATAGAAATTTGATAGGGTCTTTGCTAGTTCAGCCCAATACTGACCCAAATGATAGACTGATTCATCTCCTGAACCGTGTGCAAGAAGAACTCGTTCATTACGAGGAGCATATCTACTCACATAGAGTACAGTATCAATATTGTACATTGCCATAATCTTGATTTCTGCCTGCTGAAATGCATTAGCAACTTCTTTTCCTCCCTGAATGCCTCCAAGAGCGTGGTCTCCATTGAACGCTATAAAGTAGATATCCAGAGGCCACTCATAATGTGACATCACGCGTGCAAGCTCTAAGACAGTCGCAATACCACTCCCATCATCATTAGCACCGGGACAACTAGCTACTGTATCATAGTGAGCACTGACTATGAAGACAGGGAGGGAATCATCTGACAAATATCCTGGAAGCCGAGCTACAATATTCTGATAGTTACCGACAAGTTCGATCTCTAGTCTTCCACTAGATAGATTCGCAAGTTTGTCGACCAACCAGAGGCGAGCCTGTTCATTTGGGCTGCCCGGTTTGTCATCATAGGTCATGACATAACGCGGACCAATCTCAGAGAACTCCTGAATATACTCTTCATAATTTCCTTGAGAAACCTCTCGATAAATTTCCGATGCGAGATTCACCCCATAGACTCTCTGAAGGTTTTCCGATGTGGAGATAGAATCAACAAGCTGTGGTTCATTTTGCATCACTGAGAATGAAACTCCATTTGGAAATGAGAATACAAAAATAAACAGAATTGAAATAATCCACAGCTTACGCATATTTCCTCAGAATAGCAGACCCATAAAAAAGAGGTGGTATATGCGCTATGATTCATATGAGGATAAACCTCAGCCGTTTCTATTATATGGAGCAACATGCGATACTATTAACGGTCAATCTGGATAAGGAACTATAGCTAGATGAAAAGGGATACATTCATAGTTCAAAATGCTGATCGTGAGTCAGCACATTCCAGAATGATAAAGAAAAAAATCGGCTCATTTTATACACCTCAACATTTAGCTAAGCTAATCGCTGAAGAAACACTCGATGCCTGGATTATTAATCAGGGGCGAATACGTAAGAACGATATTTCAAATCTTGATAAATTGAGCCAATCACTCAAAAAACAACTTTTGAAAAACCTTCAAACAATCAGAGTCTTGGATCCATCTGTTGGGGCAGGCGTGTTCCTCTGCGTGGCCGCAGATTGGTTGAATAGAATGAGGAAATCTTTAGGAGACAGTATGACTCCACTTCAAAGACGAATTCATATTGTCAATACCTCTTTGTATGGAGTGGATCTAGCAAGCGAAGCTGTTTCTGAATGTAAGAGAAACTTGATTGCTTGGAGTTATCAGGACGATATTGATTCAAAAGCTCTCAAAGAACGAGACCTTACCAATATTAAGTTTGGAAATAGTTTGGTCGGATTGGTTAATCAATCTGGAATGATGAAATCATTAACTAGGTCAAGACTTCATGAATCGCATCACGGTTCGAATATAATTGAAACTGATGATTTCCATTGGTTTGACGAGTTCAAGGAGATTATGCAGGGAAGCAATCCCGGCTTTGATGTGATACTAGGAAATCCTCCATATGGAAATCTACTCAATGACAGAGAAAGATGGCATATACAAAACACATATCCTTTCAATGTTGGTGGCGGACGTCTAGGTACTTGGAATAGTGCTGCTCACTTTATTGTGCGTTCAAGAATGGTTATGAAAGAGGGAGCTCAGCTTGGCTTCCTTGTACCCAACAGCATTCTCAGAGTTCACCAATTTAGTAAAATTCGTAACTATTTGTTAGATGAGATGCATCTTTGGAAGATTATTGATGAGGGTAGTCCATTTGATGGTGTTACTCTCGAAATGGTAAGTATATTTTGCGAGGCCACCAAAAGCAATCGATTTTCACCCATCGAAGTAGAGTCTCGAAGACCTGAACATGAACAATCAAATCGGGTCGAGTGGGATGTCCTAAAATCAAGCCGAGTCTTTTCAATCTATCATGATTCGGTATATCAAAAAATCTTGAATAGAGGGAAACGTAATCTCCTCATTGCCAGTCGAGGAAGGGATATTCCCAAGGAGCATGTTCGTGAAGTAAAATCAAATATTTTCAAGACACCCTACATAACGAGCGGCAGAAGCGTTAGAAGATATCAAATCAATGTACAGCACCAATTCTATACAGATGATTGGTTCACACACGATGAGCGAATGCGAGAATCATTTGACAACGAGCTACTAGTAGCAACAAAGAACTATAGATATCCAAGATGCGTCATAAAACCTCGGGGCATGATACACGGAGGTGGAATCGTCAAGATAACACCACTTTTCGAGAATGCCAACATAAGAGCTCTAGGTCTGATTCTCAACTCGCGTCTTATTCGCTATATTTGTGAGAGATATCTTACCAACTACTCGCAGCTAACAACTTGTCTCAACACAGGAATTATGAATGACCTTCCTGTCGTGATGCCAATCAATTCTAATGTCTTTGCCGTTCTATTTGACATGATATCACAACTATATTCTGAAACAACCAACCAGCAATTCAATGAATCTAGACAGTTCCTTGAACATCTTGGAAATGCAATGGTGTATGAAATCTACTTTAGTGATGATCAGCTATTACAGGATTTAGTAATGGGCACACTCTCAAAAGAACATGAGAATAAATTCTACCCGATAGCTATTAACAACCATTTACAGAATGAAGATGTTATAACAGCGATTCAGGATATTATGAACGAATCAACAGTAAGAAAGATTGAATCTCATTTAGGCGTGCATGACTGAAAGTCTCTTAGATGCTGATGCTTATATGCAGGAGAGAATCTTTCAGCAGGACCCAGAATGCACGAAGACAATGAATCCACCGATATTGCTGGAGAGCTCATAGATGCAATCGATGAAGAAGCAGGACCGGATGAAGTTAGAGATGGGCTCACTCAACGAGAACGTCAGATCGAATCAAAAAGGATGTCAGAGAGAGAAAGGAAAGCTGAAGAACTGCGAAAACAACTTCGAAGAAGAAGTCTAGGTCTCCTCAACTACCGTTGGCCTGCAGCGCTGCTTATATTCAGTGGAATTTTGGCAATCATGAGTAATTTTCTTCAAGTGATGACACGACTAGAGGGAGTTCCTCCAGAAGTGGGATTCAATACTTTCATAGATGCGTTTATGCTGTCTGGCGGAGTTATCTATCTATTTCCAATCATTGCAGGATTGCTTATGATAATACTGAGCTATTTTTCATATACAAATCCAAAAGCAACTTGGTTAGCTCTCATACCCGCTCTGATGTTGTTTATGGCTGGGGGCTCAGTATATTTCTTGGTGACCTTTGCAGTATCATTCCAACCTGAACTAACTGGACGAATCTATGCAACAGGTGTTCCACTCTCAATGTTTATTGCGGGTGGTATAGCTCTAATTGCAGTATATATGAGAGAGAAGGAATAGTTAGTCACTGAGAAACTCGTCCAACCTACCCTCGGCTTCCAAAGTTTCCATCCAATCTATTCGGATAGGTGTAGTATCAGTCTTTAGTAGTTCTTCAATCATCAATGCAACTTCGGTTGGAGATAGATTGGTAGTATCAATCTCATATACCTTCTCTTCACCAAAGGCATCAAGAGCATCAAGTTGACAAACTCCAAGCACTTCCGCCTCAACGTTTTCGTCTACTTTCGCTTTTGAATATCCACGCTCTTTCAGTCGTTCCCTTAGTGTTTCAGGGTGAGTTCTTAGAATAATAGCTATTTCGACAGTTCCGTAGGGAACAAGATCGACATAATGACCTTCAATAACGATTCTTTTACTCTTATCATCTACAATATCAAGAATTGCCTCAACAAGACAGTCCTCGTTGATGATACCCGTGTCCCTTGCTTTGTCCTGAGCGGAAATACACCCCTCTTTTTCTGCAAGGTCACCGAGTGATATTGTTTCTACAGTGAGCCGACTTCCCACTATCTTGGCAACCTTTGTTTTTCCAGTTCCAGGTGTTCCACCAATCACTATCGCGGGCATGATGTTTCGTCGAAATGAATCCAAGATAAGCTTTAGGTCAGGAGCTAAAACGAGAGTTGAAAGAGTTGAAACCTTTCATAACTGATAAAAGAAGTATTAGATGCACCTTTTGAGCAGAAACAATCGAGTGTATGATGCATGACCGAGGCTTATAGCATCCGACAATTTAGCACTGAGGACATACAAAATGTAGTCCTTATAAACAAAGAATGTCTTCCTGAGAATTATCCGGATCAGTTTTTCTTAGGTTTGTATTATCATGCTCCCAAAGCATTCCTAGTAGCTGAATCGGATGATAGAATTGTAGGCTATATCATGTGTAGGATTGAACGAGGTATCTCATCATTTGGAAGACTGCCCGTCAAGAAAGGGCACATAGTTTCAGTAGCGGTTCTTCCCTCGGACAGAAACAAGGGTATTGGTACATCAATTATCAAAGCAGGGATGAGTGCTATGGAAGAATATGGCGCGGTGGAATTTTTCCTCGAAGTACGAAAGAGCAACGAAGCGGCAGTTTCTATTTATGAATCTCTTGGCTATGAGGTCCGTCGTGTCCTCAGAGGCTATTATCGTGATGGCGAAGATGCCTATCTCATGGTTGCCAAAGCGGCCTCAGCTGCCAAGGAAGGAACATATGATGAGTGAGCAAATCAAAGTTCCACTTGTTCCTGAATGTGCGTCTTGTATCGTAAGCAGTTTGAAGATTCTCATTCCTCTGCTTTCTACTGATTTCAAAAAGCAGGCAGAGTACTTCGCCTCGGCATTTAGAATTGTATCTGAAGGTTATGCAAATCATCTAGAACCGGTTCAAGTGTCCATCGCGGTCTACAAAGACCTCTATAGTAGAGCAGGAGCACAGGATCCCTATGATGCAATAAAGCGGATGAGTACTGAGGCAGCTCTGAAAGTGTTGCCATTCATTGAAAAGAAAATTGAAGACCTTGACAACATTGAACGGTTCCATGCTTGCCTTGCAGCAGCCGTGACGGGTAATGTGATAGATTTCAATACTGCGGGTCACGAACCAGACTTAGAAAAATTAGCTGAAACGTTTGATGATATTTCTAGAGCTGGTTTTGCGGTAAATGATTCAGAGCATCTTTGGAATACTTTGAATAAGAAGAAGGGAAAATTGCTTTACCTTGCAGATAATGCTGGAGAAGTCATTCTTGATATTCCGCTTCTTCGACTCATCCGAAGCATGGGCTGGAGAATCTCTTTCATTGTGAAAGGCAAAGCAATGGTCAACGATGCAACGGTTGATGATATTCGTGGGACAGAAATTGAGAATCTTACGGAAATCGCTGATAGTGGGGCCTGGGCGATTGGCGTTCCACTAAACTACGTGAGTGATGAGTTTCTAAAGCTTGCCGCTGAGAGTGATCTTGTGATTTCGAAAGGGCAAGCAAATATTGAAACCTTCCCAGAAATCCAGAAACGGACAAATGTTGAAACTTACTACATCACACGTGCTAAATGTCCACACATCTCACAAGCAGTGATGGCAAAGAAAGGCGACAATGTCGTGTATCGACAGCCAAGACCAGTCTCTTAATGATTTACAGGATGGCAAAACACTGCTTGAAAGTAACGTTTAAAAAGAAAAAAAACGCGAAGCGCTTGTACACTTTTATTTGAACTGGTAAAAGTAGTGCGAAATCGTAGTGCTACTTTCCCAGTCAATGGAGGAAATAATATGAGTCAACAAGTACCGGTGATTGTATTAAGAGAAGACACCGAGAGAACACGCGGTCGTGATGCTCAGAGAAACAATATCATGGCAGCGATTGTCATTGCTGAGGCTGTCAAGAGCGCTCTTGGACCAAAAGGCATGGACAAAATGCTGGTCGATAGCTTCGGTGATGTGACTGTCACCAATGATGGTGCAACTATTCTGAAGGAAATGGATGTTGCTCATCCCGCTGCAAAGATGGTTATTGAGGTTGCAAAGACTGTAGATGCGGAGGTTGGCGATGGCACAACCACAGCTGCTGTGCTCACAGGCGACCTTCTGAAGCAGGCTGAGACTCTGCTAGATCAGAAGATACATCCTACCACCATCATAAGTGGTTATAGAAAGGCAGCTACCAAAGCGCTTGAGGTCATTGACTCTGTTGCAGAACAGGTTGATCCTTCTGCATCCGATTACAAAAAGATCCTTAATGATGTAGCAAAGACGGCTATGTCAAGCAAGTTTGTTGCAAGTTCACGAGATTCACTTGCTAAAATCGTCGTTGACGCAGTACTTGCTATTGCAAAAGATCTTCCTAAAGATGAGGAGCTTGATATTGAGAACATTCCACGACAGAAGCAGGTTGGAATGTCAATTGACAAGACTGAACTTGTGAAGGGACTCGTTCTCGATAAAGAAGTCGTTCACGCAGGGATGCCAAAGAGGGTAGAGAGTGCAAAGATACTCCTTCTAGAGGCAGCTCTTGAGATCACCAAGACTGAGTTCGATGCAAAGATATCAATCACAGATCCAACAGGCATGCAGAGTTTCCTTCAAGAAGAAGAGCGCATGCTGAAGAATATGGTCGACAAGATTGTTGAATCAGGCGCAAATGTTGTTATCGCTCAGAAGGGAATAGACGACGTTGTTCAGCATTTTCTAGCAAAGAAGGGAATCATGGCTGTGCGACGAATTAAGAAATCTGATGTCGAGAGAGTCCACGAGACCACTGGTGCCGCGATTGTATCAAAGATCCAGAACGTAACTGCAGCAGACCTAGGCAAAGCCAAGCTCGTTGAACAAAGAACTGTTGGCGATGACAAGATGCTCTTCATCGAAGGTACTCCTAAGTCAAGCGTTGTGACCCTTCTTGTTCGCGGTGGAACTGATCATATTGTTGATGAGGTTGATCGTGCACTCAACGATGCTTTGTACGTCGTACGTGATGTGGTCATGCATCCACAAGTCACCTATGGTGGTGGCGCATTGGCTTCAGAGATTTCCAAACAACTCAGAGACTATGCATCAACCCTAGAGGGTCGCGAGCAATATGCAGTCAATGCATTTGCAGATGCAGTCGAATCACTACCAACCACTCTCGCTGAAAACGCAGGATTGGATCCAATCGATGTGATAGTTAATCTAAGGAAGAGCCACACAGACGGCCATACTTTCCATGGAATTAACCTCATTTCAGGAAAAGTCGATGACATGAAGAAAGCCAGAGTTGTAGAAGCAGCAATAGTTAACAAGCAAATTGTTATGTCAGCAGCAGAAGCAGCTCAAATGATTCTAAAAATCGATGACGTAATCAGCTCAAAAGGCGCACCCAGCGCGGGTGGCGGTCCCGGCGGCGATTATGAAGGCGGCGACGACGAATAGAAAGAGTCAAACGTAAAACAAAATCAGGTGTAGCTCATGTCAGATGACCCCGAAAACAAGGAAAGTGAGACTGAAGAGTCACTTACTATGGAAGAGATAGCCTCTCTCCTTAGTAATATCGGTGGCGTTGGACCGAAAACAGCTGAAAAGCTAGCACAAGCCGGTTATGATTCCATTGAGAAAGTGGCTCACGCTGAGAAAGAAAAGCTTGCAGAAGCAGTAGCAGGTCTCAGCGAATCAAAGGCTGAAGGTGTGATTGTCGAAGCCCTTGCTCTTCTAGAAAAGATAGAGACGGGAGTCGTTGATCTGAGCGGCAAGTCAAAGTCAAAACGGAAGAAGGCTCCAGAGCCTGAACCGGATAGACATGAACTTGAGCCAATTGAGGAGATAGCCCGCGCAAAAGAGAGAAAGAACTTAGTAACTGGATATGATGAAGATAAGGCCGCTTTGGGAGTGACTATTGGTCCCAAGTGGCTAACAAAGTACGAGAAGGCTCGAATCATCGGAGCTCGTGCACTTCAGATATCTATGGGAGCACCGGTAATGATCGAAGTGGGTAATACGCCAATGGGAAGATTTGGATTTGCTGAAGAAGAACTTCGTGCAGGAGTATTACCTATGACTGTCCGAAGATCACTTCCCACTGGAGAGTATAATGACGTACCTCTCTCTGTGCTGCTAAAGAATACGAGGTTGGATTGATTCCAGCCTCTTCCTGTTTTTCTTTGCGTTCAAATGAATCTCATCATACATTGCCTTAAAAGTTGAAAACACCTGATGTTTATGTCTCAGTGGTGAACGAGTTTGCAAGAGCTACTAGCAAGTGCGGATTTAATTGTGAAAGCACTCATAGGTTTTGTAGTTGGAGCTCTAATAGGTCTCGAACGCCAAAAGAAATTAGAGGCAAGTAGAACTGCTGGTGTACGCTCATTTGGTCTACATAGTCTACTGGGAACTATGACCGCCTACATGTCAGAGCTCATATCCAATCCCGTGATTCTTGTCTATGGAATCGTCATATCGACCATCCTTGTTGCGACTCAAGTCTATTACAAACTTTTCAGAACCATGGGAAAAGGTCTGACAACACCACTTGTATTTTCCATTTCATTCGTCTTGGGAGTGCTTGTCGGATTCGATACGCCGAGTCCAGGTCAACTCTTTGGTATGCTTTCGGTATTTGCAATGGCTGTTTCGTTCTTGGTGTTTCTAATTCTGGGCTTCAAAGAAGAGCTTGCTCACGCAGTTGAGGTTATCACGCGTGATGAGATGATCAGTGCAGTCGAACTTGGTGTAGTAATCCTCTTTGCATGGCCACTAGTCCCACAGATAATTCAAATTGGAATCATCGAGTTTCCCGCATTTCAAATCTATGTTCTGATTGTGATTCTCCTGACAATCAAATTCGCAAACTATTTGCTAGTAAAGAAGTACAGAGACAGAGGGATTTACTTCTTTGGTATCTTTGGTGGACTAGCAAGTAGCGAGGCGGCTGTATCAAGCCTAACTGATTTCTATGTCAGGGAAGAGAGACGTGGAGCTGGAAAAATCGCAGTATCGGTCAATCTAGCAAATATAGCCATGTCTCTGAGGAACGGATTCCTGCTACTGATTATTGATAGAACCTTCTGGCTCTTTAGGTTGTACATTGGAGTTATGGCCATTCTAATTATCATGAGCATGATCCGCATGTTCCAAGAAAATAGAGACCATGAACAGCCTAGTAAGGCTCTGTATGACCTCAAACTTGTATCACCATTTGAGCTCGGACCTGCCCTACGATTTGGAGCAATCTTCTCAGGTGTATACTTAATTCAACTGCTCTTCACTCAGACCTACAGTGGGACTGGTCTCATTGTTGCTGCAATTATTGGAGGACTTGTGTCAGCAGGTGCAGTCGTAGCCAGCTCTGCTACTGTATTCATGCTTAATCCTGCTCTCTATCCTGAAGCAGCCATGGCGATAATCATTGCAACTATCATCTCTGTTCTCAACAAAATGATCTATGTCTATCTAGGAGATAGACAAACAAGACTTGTGAGAATCGTCGCCAGAGACTCGATAATCATCGCATCATTCATACTAATGTACCTGGTATTGTTTATGCTAGGTTTTATTTAATGAGTAGCAGATTATCTAGCACAACACTTAAACCCATCATACTCGTTTCATTGCTTGGTGACAAACATGATAGTTGGTGGATTTGTTCATCAGGAATATCAATAGAATAAGAGATATCCCCGCCACCTGCATCTGTTGCCGGAATGAGTTTTGGAGGACAATTAATGAGTGACATGAGAACAGTGCGAGGTATGAGAGACCTCTACGGGACTGAGATGAGAGTCAGAGACTACCTTATCGCTACTGCAGTGGATGTCTTCCAGAAATTTGGTTACGAACCATTGGACTCTCCTGCAATGGAATTGTGGGAAACGCTGTCCGCAAAAGGTGGAGAAGATGTGGAGGCTGAAACTTTCAAGTTTACCGATAAGGGTGACCGTGAGGTTGGCTTGAGGTTCGATCTGACAGTACCTCTAGCAAGGATTGTAGCCTCGAATCCACATCTCGCCAAGCCCTTCAAACGATATGCCATCGGGAAGGCGTGGAGATACGACAGACCTCAGGCAGGCAGATATCGTGAGTTTGAGCAAGCTGATGTGGATATTGTCGGTACCGCAAATCCTGCAGCAGATGCCGAGGTCACATTAGTTGCTCTAGAATTCTTGAGAAGGGTATTCGAAAAGAACTATGTCATAAAAATAAATAATCGTAAAGTTCTGAAAGGTCTAATTGAGAAGGCTGGAGTTTCGGAAACGCTTTCATTCGAGTGTTTTAGAGCAATAGACAAACTTGACAAGATTGGTCGAGATGGTGTTCTAGATGAATTGAAGTCAAGGGGCATTAGGAAAAAAGAAAGTGACTTTCTACTTGATGCTATCGCAATCAAAGGCACTGGCGTGGATGCCTTGGAAGAATTTAGAGAGATACTATCAGGCTCCAAAATTGGTATAGAAGGAGTCGATGAACTCACACTAATGGCTGAAATCTTTGAAGACGCGGGAGTTAAAGACGTCACAATCTTCGATATGTCACTGGCTAGAGGGCTTGACTACTATACAGGTCCAGTATTCGAAGGAAGGTTTCTTGGAGAACCTGATGTGGGATCCATTCTTGGTGGCGGCCGTTATGACCGTCTGATCGAGAAGTTTGGCGGACCACCTACTCCTGCGACTGGCATCTCCCTCGGTATTGGAAGGATGATAGAGTTAGTGATGGCACGTGGAATTAGAGCAGAACTAACCCCCCAATTAGATGTGTATGTTGCTCCATTGAAACGCGAAACAATCCGTTACGCAATGGCACTTCAAGCAAACTTAGTAAAAGAGGGGATAACATGCGAAGTCGATATCATGGATAGGTCTCTCAAGAAATCCCTTGAACAAGCGGATGCTAAGAATGCTAAGTTGATTGTAATCATTGGAGAGCGAGATGTTGAGAGGGGCGAGGTCAGTATTCGAAATATGACTGACAAATCCACCCAACAGGTGAAGATACCATCTTCAGTAAAATTCATCAAAAAAGCTCTAAAAACCTGAATTCCAGAGTAGACCAAAGGCTTTTCTCGTGGAGTGACTATTATTCTCAATGGGAGAGCCAATGACGCGAATGCCTGTTGTTGCGGGAAGATTCTATGAAGGCAAAGAAGACCTTCTCATAAAGCGGATTGAGAATTGTTTTATGGGCAAACATGGTCCTGGACGCTTGCCTGAAGGAGTTACTGGCAAGACTAGAAGTATTAAAGCTGCCATTGCCCCACATGCAGGCTATATGTACTCAGGAATGCCTGCGGCTCATACCTACCTCAACTTGTACGAGGATGGAAAACCCGAACATGTCGTAATTTTCGGACCTAATCACACAGGCATGGGCGCGCGACTTGCTGTTTGCAATGAAGACTGGGCAACTCCACTTGGAAAGGCTAAGTATGATAGTGGATTAGGTGCAGCTATTGTTGAACAAAATGATTATGCAACCTATGATTGCATTGCCCACAGTAGTGAACACTCTATTGAAGTGCAATTACCTTTCTTACAATATGTTTTCGGACCTGAAGTTAGTTTCATTCCAATCTGCATTTCTGATCAATCCTACGCTATATGTGAATCAGTAGGGAAGACAATTGCTAGATTGGCCGAGCAAGACGATATTCTTGTCATTGCAAGTTCAGATTTCACACACTTTGAAACTGCAGAGAGCGCGAAGAAGAAGGATAATCAGGCAATAGAGTATCTTGAGTACCTAGACCCTAAGGGATTCCTAAACTTCGTCCAGAGCCATCATATTAGTATTTGTGGAGCTGGACCTATTGCAGCTGCTCTGGTATATGCAAACGAACGTGGTGCGACTAGGTTCAACCTGCTGAAATATACAAGCTCAGGAGATGTCACTGGTGATAACAAGAGTGTTGTAGCTTATGTAGCAGCTACAATTGTTTGATCATCTACTCATCCAATTGGATTTCTATCGTTTCCAAGACATCTTCTGTTTTTGTTTCGCTAGTGGGAGACATATTTCCAGGAAGACCAATAGCTGCCACCAGTCCACCGGCAAGAGAAACGCCTCCAGCTATAAAGAGGCTTGAAATTGCATCGCCATTAAGATCAAAGAGATAACCACTCATAGTTGGACTGACAACATAGGCGCTATTGCTAATCGCTCCAAAGAGACCCATAACACTACCGTACGCCTTTGGATCCGTCAAATCAGCTATCATGGCTTGAATCGCAGGACCACGCATTGACATTCCAAGTGAAAGAACCGCGCCAGCTAGATAGAATGCGTTCGTGTCTGTTGCTGCAGCAAACATTAGCATGGATACAGTACCTATGATTGCTCCAAGCACAATGAGCCACTTCCTCCCCCTAATATCAGATAGTTTTCCAAAAACGATATTGCCGACAATCATGAAGATGCCAATTACTCCAAAGAAACCACCAATCTCTAGGGGACCAATTCCGAATCTGGCTACCGCATCAAGCATAAAGGCAACCTCTAGAACACCTATAGCAAACATATTTGCAAACATTGCTACACCGAGAGCACCATATGCAACATAGGCACGAGAGAGCACTTCTTTGAACGACATCCTAGGACGCTTTCGATCATCCTCAGTAGACTTCCTTATTGGTTCCTGAATTAGGACAAAGAGGAGTAGCATTGTAAGAAGTGATGCAAGAGCTGCTATGATGAAAGGTAGACGAATACCAAGATACTCTGCAAGTACTCCACCAACAACCGGACCTACTACAAAACCAACCATGTTGCCAGTGCTCAGATACCCCATTGCGGCACCTCGATTCTTAGGCGTAGTCATATCTGAAACAAAGGCGTTCGCTGCAGGGAAGAATCCAGCAGACACTGCCCCTTCCAATGCTCGTGCTATTATCATAACGACAGCATCTTGCGCGAAGGCATAAATCACATTAGCAAAGGCAAAGCCAAGTAAGGAGTAGACGAGAACTTGCTTGCGACCTATTCTATCTGAGAGACCCCCGAGAGGACCAGCAAGCAGAATTCGTGTGAGGGCAAACGAAGCAGCTAGAACTCCAAGTTCAATTCCACCCATACCAAGCTCGGTGATGTAAACGGGAAAAACAGGAGTGACGAAGCCAAAGCCTATCTGGAGGATGCTTAGAGAAATCGCCAACATCACAACCTGGTACATACCGCCATGACTACTTTCGGGCACCACGTCTACAATAGCCTTATCACATGACGTTGTTTCAGGTTCTGACTCCATTTGAAAAACACTCTTCTCTTCGCCAAAGAAAATCCTTTTCAAGTTTGGGTATTAGGACATTGTTTACTTGTCTATAATGACCTTACGAACACCCCTAATTGCTGCAAGAGTTTCAATGACTCTTCCAGGCAGTGGATTCTGTGTTATCACTTTTAGGCAGGGCTCTGGATATATTGCCACATCCTCAGCAATGACCTGTCGTATTGGAATTCCGTATCCTGCGATCATTGATGTCACTTCTGAGAGTATCCCCGGATTCTCAGGAGATTCAACAAAAATCGTGACAACTCCATATCCTAGAACTCTTCGTACACCTTCGAGAGAGGGACCAGCTGGTCTGAGCTCTTTAAAGAACCTGCAAAGATCATCCTGTGTGCAGATATCCTCTGTAGTTGCTCTAACTGTACGCCTATCAATTCCGAGAGCATTTCCAAGACATTGTAGTGGAATTCGAATTTCGCCACATTTGATCTCACCGGGCCCATCCACACTAAAACCATGGCTTACAATTGCTTGAGCTACCTTGAGCCTTTGTGGAGAATCTCTAAAGAATTCGACAATTCTTCGCCACATGGTGCGCACTCTACTTACTGTCCAATTAATTCCTTCTCCATAAGTACTTCATCTATAAATCCATTGGGCATATTGAAATGTTTCTTTCGAACACCTACGAGACGATATCCTAATTGTTTGTAGAGATCAATAGCAATCGTATTGTCCTCAAATGTACTGAGGATAATCTTTGTGTAGTCCTTTTCCAACCCAATTTCCTCAGAAGCTAGCATCAAGGAACGACCAACACCTAGATACCTACATGGTTTTCTTACAATAATGCCGAGCTTTGCCACATGTTGAGAAGCATTCCATTCTTCAGGCTGCAATGTTAAATGACCCGCGTAATCATCATCAAGAAACGCAATCAGGAGTATTTCTCTACTATGGTTTGTTTTTTCAATCCAGTGGACCCAGTCAGTTATATTGGCATTCACTGAAAACGTTGGTAGCCATCGTCCCTCATCAACAACTTCTTTGAAGCCTTCGTGTAAGTATTGAGCATCACCGCGCTGAGCTGGACGTACCTTAATCGGACGACCATCTTTCGAAAGATACTCCCATGTCTTCAAGTAGGGTACACCATTTTGCGTAACGTAATGTGCGTACAAAAAGGGTTGTGGTGTGACAAAACTCAATACTATCATTCTGGAATCAGCATTGGTATGTCGACACGTACACCAGGACGGGGAAGAGAACAAGCATAGACTTTGTCCAAGCAAATATACCCAGTTGAATCATTGATCTCATGGAATACACCTTTTAATTGAAATGCAGCAGGCTCAAGGGTTACTAATGAGATTGCAACTCTCTGGCCTTCATGAAGGTGCAATCCTCGTCTTTTCTCTTCTTTTCGCTTTACTACAATAGTATTAGAAGAAACAGGCAGCATTCCAAACTCAGGAAACGCCACAGGATATCCATCCGCATCAATAAACGCAAGTACCTTTACCGCGGCCATCTTCGAGAATGCATCATAAATATTCTTGGGCATATTTCCTTCATATGTTTCCTCAATGGGTACTCCGCGCTTAGCTAATTGTGCCTTTATGAAAGATGAGAGCACAGCGAGTTTGGAGATGCTATACTTCTGACTTGCTGAAATCGCCTTAGCAATTCCAGCGGCTCTAGCGTTCGTATATTGGTTGTATTTGAATAACGGAGTTTGTGCCATGAATTCATAGACATCATCATTACGATGAAACGATTCGAATTCAGCTCTTATCAACCAGCTATCTAATCCTAAGGTAAAGACAAGAATGGACATCTTCTGATTTCCATTAATGAGATTTTCACGACTCTTTACAGTCATGAAGTCGCCATAAACAAGTCTGTTTTCGTCATATATAGTCCAAGTCATAACTAAGGCTACATTTGGCTCGTTATTCGAGTCTTTTGTTACCATGAACTTTGGAGTCATGAAAACTTGTATTGCATCTACGAGTTCTTGATTTAGAATATTAGTTTCCACAGGAGCTTACCTCCGGTTCCTTTGTCGAAATACCTTTAGCAGAATTCCTTGTCATTCCAGACCATGCTACGAGGGGCACACCCTCTTTTCGAGCAATCTCGGCCAAATGCTCCATGGTTTCGTCAGTCATTAGTTCTGTATCTTTCAGGGGATACTCCAGATCAAATAATGTGTACTTTTCCGTACACATCCTATTGAAGGCGAGAAGATCATATCGTTCAACATTTGGCATATTCTCAACAATGAATTTTGCAATAGCACGAATATTTTCCTCGCTATCAGTATGCCCAGGAATCACAGGGGTTCTTATCCAAACGGGTTTTCCACTCTGTGCAAGAATCCTTGCATTCGATAATACTCGTTCAATTGGAACTCCCGTGTATTCTTTATGCTGCTGAGAGTCCATTACTTTGAGGTCGTATAGTACCAAATCGACGTGTGAGAGAATTCTCTGGAAGCTCTCCTCACTGCAATAACCACAAGTGTCCAAAGCAATATGCACTCCATTCTTTTGCAGACCAGATGCTACTTGAATAGCAAACTCAACTTGGAAAGTTGCCTCTCCTCCAGAGAGGGTCACCCCACCATTTGATGTTGTGAAGAACACCTTGTCTCGAAGTAATTCTTCCACAAGATCTTCTGCACTCCAGAGTTTTCCCATAACTTTCATTGCTCCGGTAGGGCAAGCATCTTCGCAAGAACCACATACTTTGCAGAGGGTTCTATCAATTCTCATGCCATCAGCAGTTAATTCGAGAGCAGACTCTGGACATGCTCGAACGCAGGCTTGATCACCAATGCACTTCACTGCATACCAAACAAGTGTCGGATCTGGATCAATGGTTTCAATATTGTGACACCAGAGACATTTCATTGGACATCCTTTGAAGAAGACAGTCGTCCTTATACCTGGACCATCCTCAGTTGAACACCGTTGAATATTGGTTACAATACCAGTTGTACTCATCAGAGGATATGCTCCGTACGTGTTATGATTTCTTCCTGTAACTCTCTGCCTATCTGCGTGAAAAAGGCATTATATCCAGTCACTCGTACCATTAGGTTTGAGTATGCATCAGGATTCTTTTGAGCGTCGCGTAGAGTATGGCTGTCAATGATATTAATCTGTAGGGCAGTTCCTCCCACTTCGTTGTATGCTCTTAGCAATGCAGCAAGCTTCTCGACATGTTCAGGAGTCTTCACCATTGACGGACTGAGAGTGATAGTGTGACTAGCCCCATTAGGAACGGTTTCAAGACCAAGTTTTCCAACAGACCTTATGGAAGCCGTCGGACCTTTTGCATCCATTCCCTGGACAGCTCCAACCCCACCAGACAAGAACTCTCCTCTTCTTCTCCCATCAGGTGTAGCGGCGGTGAGTGGTGCAAGGGGAATAAAATAGTTCCATGACAGGTACCCAGCTCGGTATCTGCGACCTGTATAGGAATTATTGCGTTTAAAAGCCTCCATCGCCCAGAACATTGAAAGTTCTTTGGCGATATTATCAACAGCATCATCATCGTTGCCAAATTTAGGAGCCTTTGAACGGAGAAGTTGTCGAAGCTCTTCATGCCCATCATAATTATCTTCAATTGCCTTTAGAAGTTCTGACATACTTACTCGTTTCTCGTCGTAGACCATTTTCTTGACAGCAGCTACAGAGTCTGTTAGAGTAGCGATTCCCATGCCTTCAAGTGTATTAAAGTTCCAATCAGTACCACCTTCATTGACATCCTTTCCTCGTTCTGCACATCCATCCATGAGAGCACTGAGGTATGGGGTAGGCTGGTACTTCGCTCGCACTGTGTCAGCCATGTTGCCACATTCTGTCAGCAACCGGATTAGCTCAACAATTTGTTTCTTAACTGCGTCCAAAAACTGGTCATATGATTCAAAACGACGAGGGTCTCCTGTTTTGATGCCGATTTGTTTTCCCGTCGCCATGTCTTTTCCGTTGTTTAGTGCGAGTTCAACAGCTTTAGCCAGGTTGAAGTTGACATCGACAGTATCAGATCGATCGTTACCTTGCATCGTGTTTTCTAGACATCCGACAATACCATAGTCCCACGCATCTTCACGAGGAACACCTTGCCAGACCATTCCCTCAATGCTGTGTTCATCAAAATTCATCAAGAACGGGGAACCTTGTGCTTTCGATATCATCTCTGCAACACGCATAAGAAAATCTTGTGGAGTGTTTCGATGCAGTCTAACATTTGGCTTTGGTTCGAAGAGATTCATTTCATCAATCACCTCAAGAGCCAACCAGGTTAGGTCATTTGTCAGGTCTTCTCCATTCGGTCCGCAACCGCTTAAGGTCATCAACTGACCAAAGCTTGAATTTATCCCTTGATTAATACCCAAGCGTCCTTGGAAATCATACACGTAGTTGTGCTTTATCCAATAACACTGCATGATTTCTTTTGCTTGCTCACGGGTAATCTCGCCTGATTCAAGATCCTTCTTGTAGAAGGGATACATGTATTGATCCCAACGACCGTGAGACAGACCCGCTCCGGGGTACGACTCGGCAGCCATCACAAGCATATGAGTTATCCAGAGTGACTGCAAAGCCTCCCAGAATGTTGTGGGTGCCTCCCAAGGAACTCTTTCGCACATTTCAGAGATCTTCATTAACTCATCTTTTCTTTGAATATTCGTTTCACTCAAAGCTAGATCTCGCGCTTTCTTCGCATAGCGATGACCAACATCTCTTCCAGTAAGACAACTCAAAATCAATGCTTCAACAAACTCACGGTGTTCTGCTGATAAATCACGTTCCAGCAGTGCCTCGTATTCCTCAGCAATCCCTCGAAGCCCTATTCTCATGACCTTTGCATAGTTGGGGATAAGATGACCGGGTACAGCAGAAGCAGTACCCACGCCAACTTCGTTTAGACGAGTTGCTTCTTTGAAGTACTTTTTCATCGCTTTATTCCGTGCTGAGGTCTCTGATTTGTTCAAAGATCTGGAAAGGGCTGTATTAAAATTGAAACCAACTATCAGCTCTCCATCAATTATGATAACTGGCATATACTTGGTCATGACTTCATGAAAGAATATGGCTTTCCTTTTTGCCAGAGTATGATTCCAATAATCTTCGGGTAAATCTACATTTACTACCATGGATTTCAAGGTCTGATTAATTGAGGGAAAGAAAGGATAGATTGCTGGTTCATTCGCCCAATCATGGACGGAGTAGACTTCATCCCAGTCGACTCCAGTTGTAAATGAGTATGGTTCATTGGTTTCTTTTCGACTAGCAAATGAATAGAAGTGCGTCCTAAGCTTTTGAACACGTTCAGATAGATTGTCAGAAGGTGCCCAGATTTTTATGAAGGGGATACTGTTCTCATCAAGGGTCAAGGTGTAGACACCACCATGGAGAAGTACCCTTGGCATGAGCATTCTGTCTTAAAAAATTACATATTCCTATAATATGTAAAAAAATCAATGGAGTGTCTCTTGTACGACACTACAACTTGCGCTACGCTTAAAAGCAGTGCAATTTCTCTGCCTCCATCCGCCCGATAAGAGATTATTGGATTTTAGGAAGGCACCAGAATGAAAAGAACAAGTAGATTATTGGCGCTCATATTTGTCGCATTCATGATTGTGGGCAGTACCCAAGTCCAGACAATATCGCCATATGCACAAGACACGCAAAAAATGAGCGCTCCGCTCAACATTCTGAGGACAGCTGGTTTTGATTCCCCAAATATCACAGCGTCTCTTTCGAGTCCTGTAAATGGTAGTCCAGTATCAGGAACTTTCAATATCATTTTAGATATGACCTCAGATTTTGCTACAGTGAACATCACTCTATTTGTTGATGGTGCAATATATCCTTCATATAATAAGACAAATGTTCCTGCAGGCCCTAGTTGGACCCAGACTATTACTGTAAATTCGGCAACTCTAGCTGAGGGAATGTTAAACTTCACAATACTCTTTGAGTATCTTGCTGAGAAAGAGTCAGTCTACCTCCTCTATTTCGTTGATAATACTGGTCCGAATTTTGATGTTTCATTAATCTCACCAGCAAATGGAACAAAAATCAGTGGGATCATTAATATCAACATCAATGTCACATCTGACTATAGCGAACTCAATCTCACTGTTTTTGTTGAGGGTAAACCCCTCTCATCTTACAATCCAGCACTGATAGGTACAGGAGTTTTGGGTGTAGCTGTTGATACAAGCACCCTCATGGAGGGATATGATAATTTCACATTGTACTTCCAATATGATTTGCTTGCAACACACTTTGCATATGCACTGCATCTTGTGTATTTAGTTGATAATGATGGAGTACCGATCACTATCGACCATTTGAGTCCTGCCAATCAAACAATGGTTTCAGGAGTCTTCAACCTGACATTGATTATAGGATCAGAATATGACCCACTGAACTTTACACTATTTGTGAATGGTGTGATAGAGTATGCCTATTTCAACAACTCTCATATCGGAATCAAAGAGCAGACCATATCTATTGATAGCTTAGTACTTCCTGAAGGAACCCTCAACTTCACTCTACTCTTTGAATACAATGTGACTGGTGAGAACGCACGTGCAGTGTACCATCTGACCTTCGTCATAAACAACCATATGGCGCCTTCTCTTGTAATTTTGGCGCCTGCTCCGAATACCATCGTAACAGGTCTAACTGATTTGTGGTTGAACATCACCTCCACTCATCCGGAGTTGTACCTGAATGTCACGGTAGATGGTGAAATAACTGAAGAATTCAATAGAACAGTAATTTTGGCTGGCGCATATAACTACTCAATCAATACCTCAAGATATGAGAACGGTGACCACGTGATTAATATCACCGCATATACAGGAGAAGGAGCATCTGTTCTTAAAACTCTAAACCTAATTTTCTTAGATTATGTGAGGGTATGGATTTCTGGTTTAACAAACTATGACGTTGTTTCCGGAGAAGTTCAATTCGGAATTCGAGTCCATACTCCCTATGATAATGTCACTCTGTCACTTTATGTGGATGATCAGCTAGCTAGTGAATTTCACAACATAACTTTACTTCCTGGCTATAATGCTGTTAGTCTGGATTCAACACAATTTAGTGAAGGAGAGCATAATGTGACATTGCGAGCATATGCTGGCCCTGATTATATGTGGAAATTCACAATGGTTTGGGTAATTGATAACCTTGGAGCACCGACATTACGGTTTCTTACAACAAATGCAGTGACAATCGGAAATGCGGCGTTTAGAGTAAGTGTTGAAAGTGATTGGGATAATCTTACAGTCGCTGTGTATGTTGATGATATAGTCTTGCCGCTATATGATAATATTACTGAAGATGTAACATCTGGAGCTTTCACCTTCTACATTGATATGGGATTATACAGTAAGACTGAACACACAGTTAGAGTTGTTATGATTACACCTGAAGGGGATGTGGCAGAAATTGAGCGTGTCTTTGGTTTTGCATCGATACGTATTGAGGAAATCGTCAGCTTTGCCGTATTGCTTGGATTAGCTATTGCTATCCCACTATATAGAAAAACAAAGGGAGCTTCACTCAAACCAGTGTTGATATTGGATGTAGTATTTGCACTTGTAATAGGAACAGCTTTTCTGTTTCTAGGAATTACAACTATTGCATTCTTGATGTGGCATGTAAATCTAGCAAGTATCTGGGCAATAGGTGGAACATTCGTCTTCGCTAACTGGGCACTTCCACTCTTACATGAAGAATCAGGCAAGGAGTAGGACTACAACAATCTCGTCACAGGGATATCTGTAGACAACTCAGAGGACCATTTGTTGAGTGACATATACAAAGCCAGATGGTCCTTTGAAATTGTTGTTTGAACTGTCTTTACTTTCCAACTAGCAGCAGTCTTTGCTGTCCTAGATATGACGACATCAACATACTCAAGCCCTCTTTTTGTCACATCTGCGACAAACCTGGCACTTTTGGCATCCTGCTTTGCGACAACTCCTACTCCTATCAGACGATCCTTAGAATAGTACTCTAAGAGCTTTCCATCAAGTCGTTCGTCAATAACATCTCCCGCAAGTTCAGCTAGAGCTCCGGGATAGGCAATGTGTGAGAATTTCAGTGTAGTGGGTAATTTGCGCTGTTTCCCAAGTTTTACGGTCCTTACTGCTGTTGTACTTTTTTCTTGTAATTTGTCTGGTGAAAGTTTTAGATTTATTATGGACCCTCGTGCAAAGTATTTCACTTTCATCCAATAATTATAGGATGCAGGGGGAGTGGTTGCAATCACCCGTACTACTTTCCTCTTCCGTAATACTGCTTCGGCAGCATTTGTTAACTTGGTTCCGATAGTTGATTTTTGGCTTCTTACATCAACATCAAGGTTCCTGATGATGCCGACTTTCCCAGTCGATGGCGTCTTCTCAGATCGAAAGACAATTTCTCCAACAACTCGTTCTTTATCTTCAGCAACAAGCCAACCCCAGCGTTCGAAGGCAGCACCCCGATGCTCTTCTTTTACCTGTTCAACGGTCTTGTAGCCACCTTCTTTCATCCTATAGAACCAACGAGTTCCCTGATAGACCTCTAGTAAATCTGTACAATCCTTCATCATACCTTGACGTATCGTGACCATTACTCAGCGCCTCGCGCAGTCGAGGATGTATTCTATGATGCATCAAAAATAAAACGATGTAAGACACTATCTGAATCAAGCATTAATCAAATCGCTAATCTTCAGACATTGTTGAGAGAGTTCTGTAGCAGAAGCCCCAAAAAGATATAGAATCGGCTCGACTCCAAATCCTCCAGGGACATGAATAGCAGGATATCTAACAGCTTTACCTACACTTTTCCTCATGCTTCTTAATCGGTTAGAAATTTTGGATGCATCACTCTCAGATTCTGTCAGGGACGTGACTCTGAATCCGACCCTGGATGATGCCTTAACAACCTCATCTCTTCCACTTACACATAGACATGCTCTGACATTTGGCCATATGTCACGAGCATTCAGCAATAGCTCTGCAGTATGCCGTGATGCTCCAAATTCAGGTCCAAGAGGAGCTATAGCGCGACCACTGATTATTGTAATCCGACCAGGTACTCCAGCTACATCTTCAATGCCTTCTGCATCCGAGGTGCATGCGACAAGATTGGCACGCACTTGGGGCACAATTCTCTCAAAGGAGGAAGAGTTCACTATGGTTCGTAAGGCATCTTGCATATCACTTATGACCAAAGCCCGTTCGGAAAGATCATCATCACTTCCACCCAGAAGTTGAGAACAAATCTGACAATTTTCTATTTTTAGTGCGTTAACATTGTTTTGGTGCATCTTACACAAAGTTGATCCAAGTCTAGAGAACATGCACGCAGAACATAACTCCTTAACAATGGCATCAGCCTTCGTTTCAGGATTTTGAATCATATCTGTCAGTCTTTGAACTAATTCTCCTATTTCTTCACTCAATTCGCTTTGAGGCGATGATTGATTCAGATACTTGCTGACAGCAGCTTGAGTGACGCCAAGCCTTGAGGATATCTCCATTTGGGAGAGTCCTTTATTCTGAAGTGATTGTGCTAGTTGAGTTCTCACAGCTGGAAGGAATTCTCTCTGGACAATCTCACATGGTGGTCTCATGGTTGGTCCCCGAGTAAATATAACACCATTATAAGAACTGTTATAAGAATGTTTTGCTTCACCCCTTAGATGGTGATCATTGGCGTGGCAGAGTATCCAGTTCGAAGAAATCCACAAATTCTCATCGGAGCAGCTGTTACAATTGTAATCATCATCGTTGCTTGGTATGGAGTGGTTACCTGGTGGAAACCACGCTTTGTCATCTACACTTACAGCAGTTTTATGGAGTGGGGGGATGATGGAGCAGAGGTTGTTCTTGAACGAGCTTTTGCCTCGTTTGAAGAGAAATATGGAATAGACATCGATTTTGTTATTCTTGAGGGAGATGCAAACTTCATTGTATCAAGATTGAATGCGGAGGCTGCAAATCCAATAGCCGATGTAGTAATTGGGATAGATAATATACTCATTCTTCAAGAAACAGCACGCAATGTGCTTGAGCCATACACCTCATCTAATCTTGGACAGATTAATGAAACACTTGTGAACTTGCTCGATCCTGATCATTACCTCACTCCATTTGATTATGGATTGGTCACATTGATTTATTCAATGAATACAATCAACACAACCACTCACCCGCAATTAGCCAATCTAACCTTTGCTGACTTGGCTAGTACAGAACTTTCTTCAGCCTTAGTAACTGAAGATCCACATCTAAGTAGTCCCGGTCTTTCATTCCTGCTATCTCAAATCGCTGTATATGATAAAATTCTTCATGAAGACTGGACAGCATGGTGGAACACTGTTAAGAATGATGTTGATGTAGAAGAAGGGTGGACAGAAGCTTGGTCAGCTTGGTCTTCTGACCCTACAAAACATCTGTTAGTAAGCTACGGCACTGATCCAGCATATTCAGCTCACTACTTAGGAACTGCTCCAGATACCGCAATAGCGCCATTCTACTACAATGGTGACCACTGGGCTTGGATGCAAGTAGAGGGAATGGGATTGGTCAAAAATGGTCCCAATCCACAGCTAGGCAAAGCCTTCATCGATTATTGTCTCAATGCTAGTGTCCAACAAGAGATTGCTTTGAACCAGTGGATGTTTCCAGTTCGCTCTGATCTCACTCTTCCAAGCGTTTTTCAATACGCAATACATCCTGATGAGATAAGCCTATTAAATACGCTTTTGAACAGCACCGAAATTGCATCCAATCTTCAGAATTGGCTTATGCAATACGATACTGTGATGACGCCAGGATGAGAGGGGCGATTTGTGGCAGGATACAATAAGGTAAACATCATTGCGCAAGCGACACCACTAATCATACTTGGAACATTCCTCATCTATCCGGTAATCAGAGTGACCGTTCTGGGATTACTATCTGAAACTGGAATGCCATTCGCAGAGTCCATCGCGTACAACTGGTCATATATAGAATTCACAATTCTTCAAGCAGTCTTAAGCACTATCCTGGCACTTATTATTGGCCTTCCCGGAGCTATTCTGTTGGCGCGATTAAAATTTTCAGGGAAGAATCTAGTTCGTGCACTAATTATCATCCCCTTTGTTTTACCACCCATTGTTGTGGTAGTCGGTTTTCTACAGATGTTTGGTCAATATGGTATAGTCGATTCTGCACTTATGTGGATTCTTCAGTCATCAGATTCAGTTCTCAATTTAGCAACTGATATTCCGGGAATCATACTTGCACATACTTTCTATAATGCACCACTTGTCATTCTTCTTGTTTCTGCTTCAATGGAGAGAATAAATCCAGAAATCGAAGAGGCAGCAGATTTGCTTGGAGCGGACGCAAAGCAGCGTTTCAGACGCATCACACTCCCTCACATCATGCCATCCTTGATTGCATCAGCAATTCTTACATTTCTCTTCTGTTTCATGTCATTTCCAATTGTCCTTGCCTTTGGACACGGGTCCTATAGAACCATTGAGGTTCAGATCTGGAATGCATTCAGATGGGCAGACTATGGACAGGCAAGCTCCTTGGTCATAGTTCAGATCCTCTTCACACTTACATTGGCTCTCACATATGTCCGTTTGGGACGAAATGAGGGAGAGCGATCCAGTCCTACTTCTTCGATAAAGACCACGACCCTTCGTAGTTACAAGTCGTCAGAAATTTTCCTTATTATTCTCTATTTCATACTCATGCTATTCCTTGTTGCAGGACCCATTGCATCAATAATCAGAGCCGCGTTTTTTGATCCCATATCTAAAATGTACACCCTTGATGGTTTCCTCTATCTATTCAACACTGATGCAGGAGGAGGATTCAGACCACTCGTTAATTCTCTCTTTTACAGCGGACTTGCGACTCTATTGTCTGTCGGACTAGGAATTCCTTTGGCATATGCACATAGATCAAAGACGCAGATACTTCCTTCTCTTGCATCAATGATGGTTTTGCTACCGCTTGGTGTCTCATCCATCACGATTGCTTATGGTCTAATGACAGCAATCGCAGTTCCTACAGGCCTCAATATTAATCCGTGGCCAATTATTGTGCTAGCGCAGACTATCATAGGTCTTCCATTTACAACTAGATCGATTGAAATTTCACTAAGAAGTATTGATTCTCATCTCATCGATCAATCAGACTCTTTAGGTGCTTCAAGTCTTCAGAGGCTTTTTTTCGTTGAATTGCCATTGTTGGCTCCAGGTATACTCGTTGGAGCAGTTTTCGCATTTGCAATGGCAATAGGAGAGATGTCAGCTACCTTGTTTATTGCCCTTCCTCAAAATTTCACACTTGCTGTTGCGATATATGACAATCTAGGTGTAAGAAAATTTGTTGAAGCAGGAGCATCTGCTCTAATCCTTGTAATAGTATGCGTAATGGCCTTTCTTGCAATGGATAAAGTTTCTGAAGGAAGTGTTGGAGGTGCACTCTAATGGCAACAGTTGAACTTAGAGGACTTGTAAGAGTATTTGCAGATGGAACGAGAGTCGGTCCAATAGATCTTCGTATAGAAGATGGTGAATTAGTAACGCTTCTTGGTCCAAGCGGTTCTGGGAAGACTACGACACTTAGGATGATAGCGGGATTTATTGAAGTGGATCAGGGCAGTATACTCTTTGATTCGGAAGAGGTTGTTAGAGTTCCAACACGTGAGAGAAATATTGGTATGGTTTTCCAATCAGTAGCACTCTTCCCAAACATGACTGTCTATCAAAATATCGCCTTCGGACCAGATATGGCCGAATGGACGCATGAAAGAACAGTCGCACGAGTTGAAGAACTAGCAGACTTACTTGACATTCGACCATTGTTAATGAGGAGAATCAACGAGATAAGCGGCGGGGAAGCACAACGCGTAGCTCTTGCCCGAGCTCTTGCAAAGCAGCCAGAGTTATTATTGCTTGATGAACCACTCTCTGCATTAGATCCTCAGCTTAGAGAACGACTTCAAACTGAAATCAGGAGAATCCAGAAGAAACTTGGCATAACAACCATATATGTCACTCATAGCCAAGATGAGGCATTTGCAATATCTGATCGTGTGGCAATAATTCAAGATGGAAGAGTTGTGCAAGTAGGAACTCCTGAAGAAATCTATGATTGCCCAGCAAACGAGTTTGTAGCGAGATTTCTTGGCAGTGGGAATGTATTGGAAGGTGTTGTCAAGGAGGGTCAACAGGGAAAAACTGTCATTAACATCAGCGGTGTTGAAATTCCAAACAGGGCAAATATGAAACTTGGAGATCGATTGAAACTCAGTATCAAACCAGAGGATATCACAATATCTACCGAAAATACTTCGAATTCTGCAAGGGGAGAGGTGATATCAATAATTCCCCAAGTTGGTTCTTTCAAGATCACTATTGATTTTGAAGGCATACAAATAATTGCTCTGACCTATGATGAATCCTTGGTAACAAAACTGAGAGAAAATGATGAAAGGGCTGTATACTTTTCATTCATCTCGGACTCAGTCGTCATCCTCAATAACTAGCTCAATGTCATTTTCTATAAGAACAGAAGCATTCACTTCTGAAAGAGGTAATACATCAGGTTCTTCTATTGATGGCTTCACAAGTAACTCGCGATCTATTAATGCCAAAACACGACTGCGTATGTAATCAGGCGTTGAGACCATATCAGGAACTTCACAATCATGATTTAGGAATTTGAGCATAGAGGATGTAGCTTTATTCTTGAAAAGCATGAAGACGAGTGTGAAATTGAGAACAATGGAGAAGAGCGGACCGAGTGGAATTAGGATTATGAAGACTGGAAGCCAAGGAGCAGTACCACCAACGCTGATTGTGAGCTCAAGAAGTATGAAGAGAATATCAATGCCTGCAAAGAATTCCAAAATATCTTCGAGGTCGTCACCAACATTACTCAACGACCTGTCCCTTTCATCAAGATGATATAAACCGGAATCTTTCACAAGCCAAGGCCCATAATAGAATTCAAGAAGAGTGAATGGGAGTATAATGATGCTGATGAACATCAAGTATGTTCCACTAATGAGAAGAAAATCAGTGGATGCTACCATCATATCGAAACCAAGGATTGTGAGTGAAATCCCAACTACAAGAATCGATCCGTAGAGTGACCGCCGAAGGACAACTGACCATGTTTGATCTGTGAATTCAGGACTAAGAAAATACTCACCTGTACCTTTTTTCGCATAGCGATGTATCCTTAGAGGAATGTTAACAATCCGAGGCCAACGAATCACAACTATGCACAGAATGAAAGCGATGACTGTGGAAAGTACTGAACCAGCAAGCATGTATAACGTGTATGGTAGAATCTTAATTGGATCCACAGGATAGACTTGCACAAAATTCAGTAAAGAAAGAACACCCCAAGTAGAAACAATCATCAGAGCGGTAGATCCTAATAATCCCAAGAGAATTTGTTTCCTACTCAATCTATCTGTTTCATCGAGCCCTCGAGCTAGCATATGGATAGAATCAGGTCGCTCTTGCATCGCATCCAACCAAAACATATAGTACGACTCCACTCATAAGAGTATTTCACATTAATGAATTGGAAAATGTGGGGGAAGTTTAGTGGAAAATCAATACAATACCGAGGCATATCTAACACAATAACAATCATATAGCACAAAGAAGGCTTATGTTGTACACTGGCAATACACACAAGGTATATGTCTTGAGTTGCCACACTGCAACAGGTAAGGTCAACATTGGCGTAGTGATAGATTATGGTTGTAGGTTATGAGGTCCAGGAAGATGGAACCCTTAATGAGATAGAACTCACAAAGGATGATTTGGATTCAAATCTCGTTGTTTGTGTTGTAGATGATGAAACTAAGAGTATCTATCTTTGGAAAGGAAGCCAAGCAGGTGTTAGAGTGAAATTCATTGGAGCTAGAGTTGCTACTAACCTCAGGACTGAGTATGGATTTCACTTCAAGGTAAGGCCTTTGGATGAGGGCGAGGAGCCGCCAACATTCTTCTCTGCGTTGAATGGAACAACTGCTGCCACTCGCATCATGAAACCTGGAGATAAGGCGCCTCCGCCAGCACCTCCAAAACCAAAGAAGGAACCTGCGGCCGCAACTATGTCAGCACCACCTCCAAGATCCACTGATGAAATAGCTAGGAGAGAACAGGCCATGACACCTAAGCATGAAACAGATCTACCGCCAAGATCTCAGCCTGCAGCATCTTCTGCCCGTGCATCATCTTCCCCACCTCCAATCACTACTCCAAAGACTCCTGTTTCTCAGGGAGAAATTGCTGAGATGTTAAAAGAGTTGGAAACCGTTGACCCACCAGAAGGGTACCAAAGAGAACTCGTAATTGTTTACAACGATCTCTACACAGTTGCAGAGCATAAAATTGCGGTCTTTGGTCAGGAAAAAATCGAAAGACGAATTGAGAAAGTCAGAGATCCCCCAGAGGGAACATTTATGGCAGAAGGCTTTATTCCAAGAGTCATCGTAAAAGATGGGAGAGTTCTTGGCATCGAGCTTCTCAAAGGCACACCTGATGCAATACTGAGTCCTATAAAGGCGGAAATGAAAGAACGCCTTAGTGATTTGATAACCTTCTTCAAATCTGAAACAGATGGTAGCGCAGCACCAGCTGATTCAAAGACCAAGAAGGGCAAGAAACTTGTAGCAAAGTAATTTCAAATGATATGCTAATCCAATTAGGGAGTGATAATAATGTCATCACATATAGACCCAGCAAAGGAAAAGGAATTAGTGGAGCTTTTAATGGGGCTCACGAACTACGCAGACCTAGATGCAATCGCAGTTGTAAGTAAGCAAGGCGTAAAACTTGCGTACTTCGCAACAGAAGATTCGGATGCAGATCCAGATCTCATGGCTGCAGTTAGTGCTGCACTCCTCATGACAGGAGATATGGCAGCTGGAAAGCTCGGACTTGATGAACTCTATGAAGTAGTAGTTCGAGGGAAGCAAGGTTTTGTGGTTCTCTCGCACGCAGGGGAATTCCTATTAATGGGTTCTGCTCGGGACTTGACATCAATGGGTCTTGCAGTCACTCAGATGCGAAAATACGCCAGAGAAGTAGGAGCACTCCTCGGTTAAGATATGACACATTAGTTGAAATCTCTTTGTGTATCAAAATTTCTATAGAGAATACTATACAAAATGCCTATTACACGCATTAATAGTGTTTTAAGATTCATAAGAAAGAAAATCATCTAAAGATTGGTGTTGTGCGCATGAAGGGCATGATCGTATTTGATGATGGAGGATTATATCAGGCATCAGTTGGTCTTGAAAATATTCGAGTTGATCCTGATCTCTTTGGCTCTTTCATAGCCGCAATACAGGCCTATGCCAGGAGATTTGTAGGCAGTGAAATGAAGGAAGTAACATATAGTAATATGCGCCTAATGGTTGGCCGAGCAGGTCCGTATCATGTAGTCACCTTGCACACAATAGACGATGAAGATGCTGAGTGGAACCATAGTGCCACACTAAATGTACTTGAAACAGAAGACTACATGCTTGATGACCAGCATCTTAGCATCCTGAGACAACTACTCACAGATGAGATACTATCACCTGATGACGTTGAAACAAGTATAGATTCATTGACATCGATAAAGAGGAAATAGTACTTACATCTAACTTGGACCTAACTGCTTGAATGTCACAATCTCGTGAAGTGTGTTACCAACCTCCGTGTAGGTGTTTCCATCATGTGTTATCCTTAGTGCAAAATCTGAATTCAGTCTAAAGTAACCGGGTTTCATCCTAAGTATGTTTTTAGCTATGAATCTTAATGCTATATTGAAGTTGGCAAGCATGCTCTCAGCCTCAAGGATTCTAGCAACATCTAGTTTGATTTCACCTTTTTCTGGATTGGTAATGATAATTGTTCTTGGAAAACTATGACCAGCCGCCTTGCTGTATTCGAAATTCTCCTGTCTGAAATCAAACTCACCAGAACTCAGGATGACATCTTTTCCTTTCGCTAGCATTAGTACCTTCACTACATGACGGTCAACTTTCTGATTGCACTGTATGAATGCATAGGAGAGAGTGAAATTCTCGGAGTATACCCTGCCCCACATCCAGTACTCGATTATTGTAGCGAAGGCGAAATTAAGCCAATTATGATCATGATACCCAACACCCGTGACATTTATTGTCTTATTGCCATCACGAACTATACCGCTCACATCAGCTTTAGCAAACGGAACGACCCACGCGAAATAACCAAGATCTGCAAAGTGTGAGAAGCCTGTTCCAGGTTTCCATCCAACAACTAGGGATTTGTATGTCAAATCAAAAGCAAGTTCCTCCTCATCGAGATGAATTCGATAGATAGGAAGGTCTCCTTGAGAGTAATCAACCTCGAGATAGTTCTTGCCTATCTTCACGTCAGCTTTTTCACGTGATGCAGAGAATTCTGATTTTTTGTACTTGATGAACCTCTGTGTCTTCCGACCATCCGGACGTAGAAGAACAAGCTCAACGCCAGTCTTGCCTGAGTTCAAACCGGGATTAGGATTTGCAGCGTAGAAGAATGCAACAAGAGTGTAGCCACCATCGAGATGAGCATCGAAATACCACCATTCGAATTGGTTTTTCTTGCCTACATCGATGTGCAACGCATCATCTTCAGGTCTAAGAGGATGAATCACCCCATCCCTTCTTCCAGGACCCGTCCACCCTTCTTTTACGTTTGGATTGATATTGTCTTTCATTTATCTTTCTTCACTCCTTTCACATAGTGACTTGGATCAGAGAGACCCTTTGGATCAAAAGATGCTTTGATCTTTCTCAACCAATCAGGATAATGCATAGTTCTTTCTGCGTAGAATTCGTGAACTTCATCACCTACTATGAAGAATGGCATGCCAAGTGCTTGATCAAGGTCCATTTTGTTGCATTCATCTTGATATTCCGCATAGCCCAAGCAAGATTTCACTGATGTGGGATCGTAGACTGTTGGTACCTCCATATGAGCCATGTGTCCGGATTCATAACTCGTTATCCAAACACCGAGTCCTCTATCATCACCAATTACACCTTTTTCGATATACTTCTGTTTCACTGGCTGATTCAATTGAGCAAGTCTAACTGCCATAGAAATAGTATCCATTCCGCCGTGAGTGCTTTGGAAACAATTGGAGAAGCGGAATGCATGTGCACCTAGCATGTTGCGCACGGTTTCGCCATAATGCATTGGTTTTGGAGTTATCACCCCTTCTTCAATGAGATCGTTACCGCCATATTTCTCCAGAATGAGTTTCACCAATTTTGCCCTAAACTCGAATTCACGCCTAGTATGCGCTGCTACTAGAACGACAATGTAATTTCTTGTCCTAGCAAGCAGACCCGCAAAAATAGCCTCGATTGCCTCTGTCTTTGTATTAGTGAACAAGGCTGCCAGACCCTCAGGAGCAGATGTTGTGGCAACCATACAAACCTCTCTATCATTCAACTCATACATTGCTGATTGGTACTCTTCCCATTCTTCAAAGTTCAAAACATATAGCTGCCAGTATGGAGGAACTTCCCAATCATAGTTAGGAATTGTACCTCCAGTCTTCCATTTCCAGTCTTTCGGAGCTGGCCAAGAGAAGAGTCGAATAGCAGCCTTTGTGAACACGCCAAGACCACCATAGGCTCCAAGCCATCCTCTCATGATGCCCCTTAGACTAAAGCCTGGACCATCACCCGAGAACCATTTCCCATTATAATCATAGGAGCCAAGTCGGAGGATGTCACCTGAGGGAAGAACCCATTCAACGCCAAGAACGTTCCTGCCGCTAAAGCCCGTATATGGAGAAGTAAAGCCAGGTCCTACAAAAGATGTATGACTAGCTAGCGGAGATGTCTGAGGACCTGCTCCCTGTGCATGATGCATGAGTCCATACCTGAAGAGTTCACTTTGGAGTTCTGCATTCGTGACGTATGGTTCAATTACTGCATACATATTCTTCTCATCAATCTCAAGAATTCGATTCATCCTTCTAAGATCAATCTGGATAGATCGGAGATTACTGACACCAGCCCAAGGACCCATGCCTGTTGTGTGAGCTTTGAATGTGACATCATGTTCATTACAAAGCCTAACGATGGCCTGGACTTCCTCTAACGAGGCAGGAAGAAGAACAGCAAGAGGACGAACTCCGAACCTCTGAGGCTCTTCTCCTCGTTGTGCACTCTCAATCTCATTACACCACTGGAAAGCATAGGTGTCCATCACTGCCGGATCTTGTGAAATGAATTGATCACCTACGATTTTCTTGAAAGACTCATAGACATTCTTCTCAAGCATCTACTCTTCACCTCCGATGCTTTGTAGTACAAGCTGAATCAGGTCATAGTATTTCATAGATGAGTTCCTGTTTTCTATACCATCTAGAAAGTTCGTACCACAGAAGGGACATGCTGACACGAGAGTATTTGCTCCTGTGGCTTCTGCTTCTTCTAAACGTTCATTTGCTGTGGTAAGAGCAAAATCCGGATAGGCAGATTTGCACCCGCCGCCTGCTCCACAACAATAGGAGTATTCTCGGATACGCTCCATTTCCACTAGCTCGAGACCAGGAATTTGTTTCAATACATTTCTGGGAGCATCATAAACGCCATTCGCGCCTCGACGCTCAGGTTTCGGTGGATCATAGATATACACGAGAGTGAGAACCTCAATCTTTTCTCCTTCCCACTTCTCATATGGTTCAGCCATTCTTCCAAGATGACATGGATCATGATATGTTACCTTCAATGGTACATCTTTTACTAGTTCGAGTCTGCCTTCCTTGAGAAAGGATTCTATCAATTGTGCAGTATGAACCACTTCGATGTCATGTTCCACAAATCGAGGATACTCTACTTTGAGCATGTTATAACAACCTGAGCAGCTAGTTATGATGCGCTTTATTCCAGCCTGCTCGAAGCTAGCAATATTTTCCTTCATGATCTGAATAGCACGTTTCTCATCTCCAACTCTGTAGACAGGCGAGCCACAACATTGTTCATCGGAACCCATTATACGAAACTTTTCCTTCGCAGCATTCAGAACTTTAGCCGTAGCTATTGCTATCTCTTCTCGTCTACTAGCAGCAGTGCAACCAACAAAATAGAGAGTATCTGAAGATGCATCAATCTCAATATCATCAGTCAACCATGAGGTTCGTTGCGCAGGATTCTCGCCATACGGATTCTTCATTCTTTCAACAAGTTCAATGTACTTTCTGTGCTTGGGCATAGGACCTGCACCATTTTCAACAGCCGCAACACGGAGCGCATGAATTGCCTCATTAGGTTCGAGGTCGTAGACCCATTTGCATGAAACCTCACAGCCCCCACAATTTGTACATCTATAAAGCACATCTAGCATCTCTTGTGTGAATTCTACGCGACCCTTTTGGTATGCATTTCCCATAATCATGCGTCCCCCTCCAGAGTACGCATGAAAATTATAGAAATCGACTGAAGGACAAACGCTCGAGAATCGTTTGCTCTGAATGACAAGTTGTGGGATGAATTTACACTTTGAACATCGAACACAACTATCCATCATATCCTCGAATTCGCTGAGGGTCATTGTAGCACCTCCTTAAAGCAGAGAGCGCCGGGATTGAGAATGTTGCTCGGATCAAAAATTTGCTTCACACGACGCATTGCACTCAATGTGGATGATGAGGCATGTTTGAACACTGCATCAACAATGAAACCATAAGGTCTACTGAAATATGCGCCTCTGTTAAGTAATTGAGCTTGACCCATAGATGATAATGATATCATCTTTTCAACTAGTTCTTTATCTTCAGGTGAATAGAACAAGTCTAATCCGACATGAGTATTCGTACCTTGAGCCAGGGGTTGGATATATGCACCTATCTGATCTATTGGAAATCCTACAGTGTTAGCTGTATTTTGAAATACCTCATAGAATTCTTTCGCTCTATCCAGCGTGGTTAAGAAAAATATCTCATGACACTCACCGTATACTTGAAGCTTCCAGTAGGCGACATCACTAGGTTTGTTTAGGAGGGTTAGGATATCTGTTCCCTTAATCTTACCAAGACTATCATGTAGGATAATATTAGTTTCACGAGCAATATCCATAATGTCGCCAGTTCGATATTCAAGCTCCTCTTCTGCTATCATACCATGACCAGATACTCCGATAACAAGTACCCATTCAGGTATATCATTAGCGCTTGCTATCGCCGCTTCAAAATTCACTTTGTTTAACATGAAATGTTCATCTGCGAGGCGTCTCCGCAGGACTGCATAGTTGAAATCCATGAAATCGTTCAAATTATCGGAACCTGCAAGGTACAATTTATGGTGCTCAGGCAGCTGTTCGCATTTCATTGAGATCCATGTGACAATTCCAATAGTACCCTGAGCCCCTTGGACCAATCTAAATGGATCAAATTGTGATGGGCCTTGAGGATTTTTTTGCGCTTGACCGGATGCCCATTGTTCTTCGAGGGATCCTGGACCTGCAGCTGCACCAGTCCGCAAAACATCTCCGGTACCAAATACTGTTTCTGTACAGAGCAGTGGATCTGAGGAATCCCAATGGAATCGTGGCATGATCGTAGGCTCTCTATCAAGACATGCAGATAGAACAGACTTTGAAGCCTCAGGAATAAATGGTATTGCAGGTCGAAGTCCCTTTCTTGTCAATTCTTTCAAGAGCTTCCCGTATGTTACACCAGGTTCAATCATCACTACTTTATTCAGTGGGTCGATGCGTAGAATTCTGTCCATCTTACTTAGATCCAGAATAATAGTATTCTCGACCTTAGGAAACCAGTCTCCACGCAGCCTCGGTCCTGATGAACTCCGAACAAGAAGAGAAATCTTTTTCAAATTCGCCCATCTTACAATCCGGGCAATTTCGTCAGTTGTCTTTGGCCAAACAACAAGAGAAGGTATAGTTTTTCCTGAGTATTTTGACAACACGTCATCGTTATCAGAAACATCGTCCCTTCCAACAATACCGGTCATAATAGATACCATGTCTTCTGTCAAATTGAATTATTCACCCATTTTGTTAGCCTTTTGCGTAAACGATTCCTGTACCGCCCGCGGGGTATCTAAAATCAATTGCACCAGATTCACACACTTGATAACATGCTCCGCACTCAAGACAATGAGAAGCATAGTCATCGACTAGATGCACTCTGTCATCACTCTTTTTCCAAAGATTCATCACACAAATAATCAAGCAACGACCACACAGAGTACATTTCTCATTATCAAGCGTGATAAAATTCCCTGTTCCTGGAATTCGCATTATCAGTTTCTTATGGTCTATCTTCAAACTCATTTCTCCTCCATATCATTCTCCACAAATGAACGGGCAATAGCTTCTTCGAGTTCAGGCATTGCTGCGATGAGTTTCTCAGGATCAGTGAGTAAATTCATATTCTCTTCTCCGAGAATTGCAGTCAACAATGGTATGACTTCTCTCATAATGAAAGGAATTGCATTAGGAAGATACTGCTTGACTCTGCGTGCAATCTGTCGGACTCGTACAGCATGGGGCTCCGACCAGTCAAAGATACCACCAATTATTTCCATCAGCATTGGAACAAACCATGACATCGTCTTTAATGGACTGAATGGAAGCGCTTTCCAGATGCTTGCTAATTCAGGACCTGTCTTGAACTCCTCACCGACGGATGTTGCCCTCCATTTCGCGTCATAAAGATTAAGGAACTCCTTTGAAACATCAGCAGCAGATATTGCCTCAACAGCAGTTTCAATTGCGGCTCTAGCGGTAACCATTGCAGGGTAGATTCCCTCGGCTTCGAGTGGACATGGAAATCCTCCAGCATCGCCAATGAGAATCACATTATCGGCATGTGTGTCATGTGGTTGACCTTGCCATGGTAGGAGATGAACCTGGAATTCTCGTGGTTTCGCCTCAAGTATTCGGATTTGTCGCTGGAAATATTTCAAGGCGACAACTTGATTGAGATAGTGCATGGGATTCTTCTCCCACCAAGTCATCCAGTTACCTAGACCAATGTGGAAACCATCGTTGAAGAATACTTGATATGCTGCTGGAAATGTTGCAGACCACCAGACAGCAAGAGCCTCATCCCCCATGACATCATCTATTTTTGAAGGTGGACATTCAAAGTCATATTGTGGAACTATTGTGACCTGTTCCTGCTCCCATCTTTGTCGCAAACCACTTTCTCTAGCAACCATAGAAATTGCGCCATCAGCCCCAATGACCAAACCGCTGTATTTGTTCCCCTTCTCATCAATAACGCCGGAGACCTTGCCATTCTCTTTTAAGAGACCAGTGACAAGTGTCGATGTCTTCAAAACCGCCCCAGCATCTGTGGCATATTTAGCCAACCAAGGATCAAATTCACTCCTGTAACAATTCATAGTAATCCAACTTCTAGCTGGTTCATATGTCACTGAGTCAGTTGGCTTTGTCATTAGATAGCCTGATACTTCCCCATCATTATTCACCAAGTAATTCCTTGCTGCAGCACCAGGTCGCAGTGAGGGGCAATCTTCAGGTGTCAATTCGGTCATAAAATCGAAATCGCGCCACATTCTTGGTCCGAGACCGCATCCAGAGGAATTTTTTTCTCCAGGCTTTCGACCACGCTCGAAAAATATAGTTTTCAAACCTTTCTTTGCCGACTCTCGAGCGGCAATGGATCCACCAGGACCAGCACCAACAACTATCACATCATAGTTCTCCATTATATCACCTCATGTTTCAAGTGCCTTCAGATGATGTTCCACAAGTTTCATCTTTCTCTTGAGAATTCTTTGACGTTGCTGAAGAAACGCCTGCTTTAGCATCGTATTTGACAATCTGCTTATTGCATCAAGGATTGTTCCTTCAGGAATGATTTCATCAATACCGGAATTGTGAATCTTACTGAACACCTCTTGTGTGAAGTCAGCTGGTAAACTTGCAACAGTTGACTCAATGAACTTCGTGTTGAACATGATATATTCTGCAACATAATTGCTCATGTCATCAATCATTGATTTTCCTTGTTTCGTGAGACTATAGTGAGTTTTATTGTCCTGTAGATTTGAAGTGATGAATGCTTTCTTCTCGAGAGATTGTAAAGCGGGGTAGATTGTTCCAGTTTTTGGTTCCCAAGACCCCTTGAATCCATTTCTGAGGCTACTGAGGATTTCATAGCCATATTTTGGCGATTCAAGAAGTTGTATCATAATGAGTAGTTGGATGGGAGTAAGCTTCGCTGGTGTAGGAAGGAACAATTTGATCTTCTTACTCATCATCATTCCAACTAAGTAGATTTCTACTCAGTTGCTTTCTTCCTACTTATATATCAGATGCCTTGATGAAGGATAACATCGACAAAATACGAAGTACTGAATAAAAATTCTAGACTCATTTGACGTGTTCAAGAAGTCGTTCTATAGCAATCCTTAAACAATACACAGATTCGGTGGTTCTAATCTTCAACTATGTTCGAGTCACAATAGGAAGAATTGAATGATGGATTATGTGTTGTTGTTTCTAGCAGGACTAATAGGATTAGTAGCAGGACTTGGAAGTGGAATTTTTGGTATTGGTGGTGGCTCGATTCGAATACCACTTTTGAACCTTGTAGGTTTCACCTTAATTTCTGCATATGGAATGAATCTCATGGCAATTCCGGTTTCAAGTCTAATAGGAGCAGCATCTCAGAGGAAAAACATAGACCGAAAGCTTGGAGCGTTTATGATTCTTGGTGGATCTATTGGTACTGTCTTAGGAACACTAATTGCATTTTCCATGTCAACATCCGCACTCGTTCTTGCAATCGTTTTCATTCTCGTTTCACTTATTTCAGTGATAGGAATGAATCTCAATCATATCGCCCCTACAACATCAGAACGTCTTAGACCTTCATTTGCAGCTTTGTTCTCGAGTTCTCTCGCAGCTAATACATTAACAGGAATGAGAGGAGGGAGCGAGGGGTCTCTTTTTGTCCCGATTCTGCACACACTTAATGTTGATATGCATAGAGCAATCGCTACAGCATTATTCGCAGCAATCTTCACAGCTCTTGTTGGAGTACTTCTCTACTGGAGCCAGCAGCAGCTCCTGTTGTTAGAAGGACTTGTTGTCCTGACCACATCAGGAATTGGTTCACGACTAGGAAGTATGGTTTCATTAAGAACTAAACCGAGAAAATTAGAAATTGGACTTTCAATTGTTATAATTGTGCTTTCAATAGTGCCTCTCCTGAAAGCTCTCTTTATGTAGAGGACATCTCAATGAGCTGTGCTTCTAGCTATTACTGTCAATATTAATCCTAAAGCCCATGCGGTATGCAGAATAAGCCAAGTCAATAAGAGAAGTCCTGCCCAGCCAATTGTAAGTATGACCCAGAGGACAACTAAAATCAGACTGATTAGACCAAAGCCAGCAGAGATTGCAATGATAAATTTACCAGTCCGGATATGCGATGTGGTTAATAGATAACCGCCAAGTATGACCGCGATACCGCCTAACCAAGCAATGACCCATAACACAAGAAGTACTATATCGATAATGAGATAGAAGGGGGCAAGTGCGACAATTGAATGGAAGAAAAGATACAGAAGAAAGATCGTGTTTGCTCCGTTGGTATATCCAGCTCCCAGAAGCAATAATCCTCCAATGATGCAAAGAGCAAAGGGCATTTGGTTTCGCATATTTCTCCCTCACAAAGTGTTTGAGGCTAGGTCAACGCAGTATTTTGCTTTTGTGTGATAGAAATTCACACGCTCATTGCGATGAAAAAACAATGCATCTAAATAGGAGCTATCGCTATCCTGACAAAACGAGGCTTATGAGTTTAGTTGCTGGTTTCATCGTTCTGGCAATCTTCGTGATTGCACTCCTAGCGATAATGAGTGAACGGATCAATGATACAGCTGCATCTCTAATGGCCTTTGGCGTCGCAGCGACAGTAGTCTATTTCTTAGACGGAGTACAGTTTGTTGACTATGCAGCAGGAATTGGCTGGGATGTGATACTCTTTGTTGCTGCGATGATGATTATCGTTTCAGTGGTAGCATCTTCTGGTCTCTTTCAGTACTTGGGAATAATTTTGGCACTAAGAACATTTGGACATCCACGTCGAATCTTCAACTATTTTATGGTTCTAGTGTTCTTCATATCCCTTCTATTCGATCCTTTGCCAACAATGCTGATTGTCAGCGCTTTTACCGTAGAAGTGTGTAATGCCATTGATGTTGACTTTCGGCCTTATCTAATGACAGAAGCTGTGATTGCAGGCATTGGTTCAATGCCGACACCAATTGGATCTGTGACGAACTTAGTTATGGTCTACCTCGCGGAGATCAACATTGCGCTCATGTTTGTTGTTATGCTTCCACTGACCATTATTCTGACTATATTGACAATGTGGTATATGTTGAGGAAATTCAGTACCGAGTTTGATGATAACATAGAGCGAGATATGACAGACCTTTTCGCTATTAATCCAAATGTAGCTATTAGGTCAAAACAAGACCTTGCAGTTTCTTTAATTGGTATGGTTGTCCTCATTATTGGTCTCATTGTTCTTCCCCAACAAGCGGCAATGCTTGCGCTCATAATAGCTGGAGCTCTTCTGGTGTTTTCAAGAGATAGGGCAAAGGAACTCTTGCGGCGCCTGTCATGGGATACAGTATTCTTTTTGATGGGAATTATGGGAATCGTGCAAGGCCTTGTCCTTACAGATATCATCGCAAGTCTTGCTGCAGGTCTTCAGTGGCTTTCGGAAGCCAGTGTTTTGATTGCAATTGTTTTAATGGTGATGGTACCAGGTGGATTAATGGCGCCAATGGATGCAAAGGCGGTGGGTATTTTATTGGCTCCAGCAGCAAAGGACCTTACAGCCATTAATCCAATGGTTCCGCTATCCCTCATCGCTGGAACAAATGCGGGATCCTATGTTGTGCCTTTTGGAGATGCACCAAATATGGTAGTGGTTTCGATATCAGAGAAGAATCTCAAACCATTAAGCTGGGCAGAATTCAACAAGACAGTGATACCTTTAGGTTTGTTGCATTTGGTCATTATCGTCGTATACTTTGGAATTCTCTCTTTGTTCTTTCCCTAGTATTCAAGCCAAAGATATGAAGAATTTCAGCACCTTAGAATTGATTCAATTCTCCGTTCGGAACTGTTTCCTGTCTCTTTTACAGAGAATCTGGATAACATTTCTCCCACTATAGATGCAACCAGGGACACCGCCTCCAGGCAAAACCCACTGTCCAGCCATATAGAAATTATCAAGATTAGGCAATGTTCGTGGAAGTTGAGTCATGAGCGTATCCTTGGTCATCAACCAGCCCATAGGTGAACCCATATCATTCAGAGTATAGCGCCATGTTGTGTACGGAGTTGCTACATCTACCATCTCAATCTCAGACGTGATGCCAGGATATAGAATCTCAAGTTGTCGAATCAACATCTCTGCAATTTGACGTTTCTCTGCTTCGTAGGCCTCTC
>Ga0224495_10000288_pt1 | contig 41096 bp, 38 predicted proteins | sample SF_Jul11_sed_USG_FD_168128 | JGI IMG/M metagenome (GOLD analysis project Ga0224495, IMG submission 168128) | Sediment microbial communities from San Francisco Bay, California, United States - SF_Jul11_sed_USGS_4_1 | ecosystem: Environmental > Aquatic > Marine > Sediment | place: USA: California... | reverse complement strand
TCCGTTTGGTCAATCAGTTTTGCTGGCATGGTAAGTACTCCTAAAAAAACAGTTAAACCATGCCACTGTTATCGGACAAATCCAAAAAGTTCCTTGAAATATAACACTATTTCAAGCGAACACCCCCTCTGCGGGAGTTGGTTTTTTTGCAATCCGAAAAAATACGGTTGCAATCCATGAGGGTATTGAGTATACTTTTCGGAGCATAGTGGTCGCGGTTGAAAATTCCCGTCGGGTCGCGGCTATGTAGGGCTACGATCGTAAGCGATGGCTTCGCTTGCGGGAATTTCCTACCCTGAAAGGCATAATACGAAATCGGTGAATGTTGGATTATTGGGAGAACGGGCTATGGCGACAAAGGTATTGCTGGTGGACGACCACGAGATCATGCGCGAGGGGATCACTGCTCTCCTGCGGAGGTACTCGGAATTTGAGGTTGTGGGGCAGGCGGCTGACGGACGTCGGGCATTGGAGATGACCTCCCAGCTTAAACCCGACATTGTCATTATGGATGTTGGGATGCCGAACCTGAACGGCATCGATGCAACGAAGCAATTGTTGTCGATGAATCCGAATCTCAAGATAATGGCCCTGTCGACTCATTCGGACGGAGCGGTTGTTGCTAAAATGATTAAAGCCGGCGCGAAGGGGTATATCCTCAAGGAATCGGCATTTGAGGAACTGGTCGAGGGACTGAATACACTGCAGGACGGAAGAACATTTCTCTGCAATAAAATTTCCAAGGTTGTTTTCTCGGACTATGTTGATCTGGTTACAAATCCCAAGGCGATGGATGGGGATGGGTTGAGCAGTCGGGAAAGAGAGGTCCTTCAGTTAGTTGCCGAAGGCCACACGACCAAACAAATCGCAGAGATCCTTAATTTAAGCACGAAGACAATCGATTCACATCGTGAGCATATTATGGAAAAGCTGGGCATCCGGAATATCGCCGGGCTGACGAAGTATGCGATTCGCGAAGGGATGACGACGCCCTAAGTGGGTTTTTTTCAAGACACAATAGTATGCATGCTGCCGCCAAATCATTTTTTCGTTTTCATCGCGAAGGGTTGCTTGTATATGTTGTACGGACGTTGCATTTCCTGGATTTCTTCCAATGCTATTAATGAGAACAAGATGCCGTCGCATAACGTAATTCTATGGAGTGATGCATAAAATTTCTGACAAGGGGTATAAGTGGCCGGGTTTTTCGAGACAATTGTGTTTGATTTTTGGGCAACGCTTTCTGAGATGGCACCGTATCTTCTTTTCGGGTTTCTGATTGCGGGCCTGTTAAGCGTCTGGATCAATGCCGGCGTGGTTGAACGCCACTTGGGCGGCGCAGGTTTCTGGCAGGTGTTCAAGGCGGCGCTGTTCGGGGTGCCGTTGCCGTTGTGCTCGTGTGGGGTGATTCCGGTGTCGATGTCATTGTATAAGCATGGAGCCGGTAAAGGGGCGACGGTTTCGTTTTTGCTTTCCACGCCGCAAACAGGGGTGGACAGCATCCTCGTGACGTACAGCTTGATGGGGCCGGTGTTTGCAATCTTTCGGCCCGTTGCGGCATTGCTTACGGGCCTGTTGGGCGGGACGATTATCAACGCCATCGAAAAGCATGAGATTATTTCCCCGCAACAGCATGAAGAAAAGTGCACCGATGAGTGCTGTTCGCAGGAAAACAAAACAAGCTGGTTTATCCGGTCGATGAAGCATGGATTTGTGACACTTCCGGCGGACATCGGCAGAGCAATGCTCATCGGCATTTTGATTGCGGCGTCGATCTCTGCGATTGTTCCCGAAGACTTTTTTGCCGGGGCGCTGGGTGTCAGCGGCGGCGGCATCATTGCCATGCTGGTGATGATGGTGCTGGGCATCCCGGTATATGTCTGCGCAACGGCGTCTGTGCCGATTGCCGTGGTGTTGATTGCCAAGGGGCTTAATCCCGGGGCAGCGCTGGTGTTTCTGATGACCGGGCCTGCGACCAATGCCGCAACTCTATCAACCCTCGGCTCACAATTGGGCTGGCGTACGGCAATTGTCTATCTGCTGACAGTGGCCGGTTGTGCGCTGGCAGGGGGGATCGTTCTGGACGCCATCTTCCAGGGCGATTTGTCCAGCATTCACCATGCTCACGGGGCGATGTTGCCGGAGTGGTTGAAGGAGGCCAGCGCGGTTGCACTCCTGGCGATACTGGTCTTTGGTATTTATGTTAAGATGCGTACTGGCTCTGGCGCGAAACCATCTGGTGATTGAGATGATTTTCTGTTGTCAAATCGACGGGATTAACGTGATAATTAAAGCCCGGAGGGCTTAGAATAAGAATCGCCGCGGGTGCAGTGAGCGGAGCGAACGAAACCCGTGGTTAAGGTAGCAAAAAACGATGCCGACCCCGGAGGGGTCGAATACGGGGGATAATTGAACGAACAGGTATGATTTTAGCAGTATATTTGTAATGTATCGCTGAAAAGGTCTTGTAATATCCCTCAATTTTCATTACTATTGGCGCCCCTAATAACGAAAATCGATGGTATCACAGTGTATTTTTACGTAAATTAAGGACGAACAAGTGTCATTTAAGATTCTAAGTAAAAAGCAGTTATCGGAAAACGTCTTTCAAATGGATGTCATGGCCCCGCTGGTGGCCCGGTCCCGCAAGGCCGGTCAATTTGTCATCGTATCGGTGGACCAGGACGCCGGCGAACGCATTCCGCTGACCATTGCCGCCGCGGATGCCGAAAACGGTTCGATTCGCCTGATTTTCCAGCGTGTCGGCAAGGCCACGACACAGATGGCCGACCTGGCCGAAGGCGAATCGCTGGGCTATGTCGCCGGTCCGCTGGGCCAACCCACTCACATCAAAAAATTCGGCACCGTGGTTTGCGTTGGCGGCGGCATCGGCAACGCGCCGCTGCTGCCCATTGCCACCGCTCTCAAAGAAGCCGGTAACACCATCATCAGCATCATCGGCGCCAGAACAAAGGAACTGCTCATTCTCGAAGATGAATTCAGGGCCATCAGCGATGAACTTATCGTCGTCAGCGACGACGGCTCTTGCGGCCGCAAGGCATTGGTCACCGAACCGCTCAAAGAGATTTGCAGTCGTGATCCAAAGCCCGATTGTGCCATCGCCATTGGACCGGCCGTGATGATGAAATTCTGCTGTGACACCACAAAAGAATTCAACGTCCCGACACAGGTATCCTTAAACACCATCATGGTGGACGGCACCGGCATGTGCGGCGGCTGCCGTGTCGAAGTCGGCGGCCAAACAAAATTCGTCTGCGTGGACGGGCCGGAATTTGACGGCCACCAGGTCAATTTCGACCAGATGATGCGTCGCATGAGCGCCTACAAAGAACTCGAACAAAAAGCCCTGGAACAGTACCAAAAACACCAATGCAAAATCGGACTCGACCAGACGGCCTGAAAGGCCTGTGTAATATAGCCCGGGGCAACGCCCTGGGAATAAAGACGATCAACAGAACAAACGCCCTGAAAGGGCAGCATAAAAAAGTCAATTTGTAATGACAAAAAAGAGATCATAGTGAAAACCCAGGAACAAATGCTAAAAGAACTGCTTGAAAAACAAAACGCCGGAACCTTAAAAGCCAAAGACCGCTACGAGATTCCCGCACAGGATATGCCCGCACAGGACGGGACCGAACGCCGCGAAAACATGAACGAAGTCGCCCTCGGCTACACCGAAACACAGGCCCGCCTCGAAGCGATGCGCTGCCTGCAATGCCGAAATGCTCCCTGTATGGAGGGCTGTCCGGTCCGCATTCGCATCCGCGAGTTTGTCACCGCCATCGCCAACGGCAGCTTCGAAGAAGCGCTGGCTATCATCAAAGAAAACTCCCTCCTGCCGGCGGTCTGCGGCCGCGTCTGTCCGCAGGAGGTTCAGTGTCAGGAAACCTGTACCGTTGGCAAAAAATTTAAGGATCCGGAAAAAAGCGTCTCCATCGGTCGCCTGGAACGCTATGTCGCTGACCGTTTTGGAAAACAGGGCGAAACGCCCAAAGTCGCGCCGCCTACCGGCAAAAAAGTGGCGATCATCGGCTCCGGCCCCGGCGGCATTGTCGTCGCCGCCGATGTCCGCAGGGCCGGCCACGACGTGACGGTTTTTGAGGCCTTCCACAAGCCCGGCGGCGTCATGATCTACGGCATCCCCGAATTCCGCCTGCCCAAATCCATCGTGCAGGAGGAAATCGACGTCCTGGAAAAAATGGGCGTCAAGATTACCTGCAATTTCATCGTCGGCCGCACCCGCACCATCGAGCAGCTCATGACCGAAGACGGCTTCGATGCGGTCTATGTCGGTGTTGGTGCGGGCCTGCCCAAGTTCATGAATATTGACGGTGAGCAGTTGGTCGGCGTTTACAGCGCCAACGAATACCTCACCCGCGCCAATCTGATGAAGGCCTACCAATTCGGCAAAGGTTCCGACACGCCGATCGCCGTCAGCAAAAACGTCGCTGTCCTCGGCGGCGGCAATGTCGCAATGGATGCCGCGAGAATGGCCGTCCGGCTGGGCGCCGAAAACGTCTATCTCGTCTATCGCCGCAGCGAAAAAGAAATGCCCGCGCGAATCGAAGAGGTCCACCACGCCAAAGAAGAGGGCGTTCAATTCCGCACGCTCCAAAATCCCCAACGCATCCTCGGCGACGAAAAAGGCAATGTCGTCGGCGCCGAATGCCTCAAGTATGAACTCGGCGAGCCCGACGACTCCGGCCGTCGCCGCCCGGTGCCGATCAAGGGCAGCGAGTTTGTGATTGATGTCGATACCGTCATCGTCGCTATCGGCAACGGGGCCAATCCGCTCATCCAGCAAACCACGCCCGGTCTGGAATTCAATAAGTGGGGCAATATTGTTGTGGATGAAAAATGCAAGACTTCTCTGCAGGGAGTTTATGCGGGCGGGGATATTGTACTCGGAGCGGCAACCGTTATTCTCGCCATGGGCCAGGGACGCATTGCGGCCGCCGCAATCAATCAGTATCTAAAGGACTGAGGGGCTTTAAGATTCATTCCGCGGATTCACCCACCAGATGATGCTCTGAGGGCGTATACAGGTTTTCATGTGTTGCCGGTTCGTCCATGCATTCGACGATCAAATCGAACACCTGACAGGCGTTATCATAAAGACGCCCTGTAACGATAGTGGTTTGGCCGACAAGGTTTTCAAAAAGTACGATGCAGGAAAGATCGGAGATGTCATCTGTGCGTGCCTTTCGGGCGTCCAGCACCGGAACCACCTGGTCATCCAGTTCCACGATACCGATCACTTTTTTCGAGCCGTTTTGTGCCGGTCGTAAACACACACAGCCCGCTACCTGAACCTGAAGTCCGTATTCCTGTTTGATTGCGGTAAATGCAGTGATATGCTGTCCGCATTGCTTCTCATCACCATTTTCAAAGGGCAAAAACTCCGTTTCCATAACTATGTTCTCCTAAATAACTGCCCGATCGTTTTCTTCCACTCAGTCAAAGAGATGATTTCAATAGATGATCTGAGAAATGCAATTAAGCATTTTATGCTTCTATTCTAATAGCAGCCGTTCGCGAATTCAAGAAACAATTTAAAAAAGATGTTTAAAATGTTGACAAAATCCTGCTAACTGTTGTTTTCGCGACCGCCGTAAATTCATCCGAAGCGCCGTAATAAATCAGGACAGAATTGTCCTTTTCTATCGCGCCGCAGGAAAACACCACATTTCCGTAAAAACCCTGTAATTCATACGGAGCGGCGGGCTCCATAATCGGTATTTTTCCCCGTGCGATCACTTTACTTGGATCGTTCAGGTCCAATAATACCGCCGCCAGCGAGTACTTATCGTGTATGTCGGAGCCGTGATAGATTTCCAGCCAGCCGTCATCCGTTTTAATCGGCACGCAGCTTCCGCCGGTTTTGCCGTCGTGAAATGTTCCTTCCTGCGGCAGCACAAGCGGCAAATGCTCTCCCCAGTGCACCGCATCCGGCGACGAAGCGATCCAGATCCCCCGCGGCCCGATATAGCGGGGAACAGGGCGGGTCAGCGCCCAGTATTTTCCGTCGACGCGCTCGGGAAAAATGACGACATCCAGGTTCTCCGGACAAAAGATAATGCCGCGCCTGTTAAAATGGGTAAAGTCTTCCGTCGTCAACAGCGCCGTGCAGATTCCTTTATCGCTGACGACTTTATAGGTAATGTAATACAGGTTTTCGATTTTCGTAATCCGCGGATCCTCCAGTCCGTAGGTTTCGTACGGCATTTCCGGAAACACCGCCGGAGCCGGATCCACGGTAAAATGGATACCGTCTTTGCTGCGGGCGATTCGCAGATGCGAAATGCTCGTCAGAAACATCTCGTCTTTATAATAAAACGACCGCGAATCCGGAATGTCGGTAATATTCGGATCGTCATTTTTGACCCGCAAAAGTTCGAGCTCGCCGGTGTCCGGATTCAGTATCGGCGCCACCTGCTCATCGTCGGCTTTGTCTTTGGGCCGCTCGGCCACCCGCAGCAGCAGCAGCAGGATGTTATCATTAAAAATCGTCGCCCCCGGATTAAACGCACCGACGACCTCGTAATCATCCCTGCTCGGCGGCACATCCGCAGGCGTGATAATCGGATTTTCCGGTGATCTCTCTACTAACATGATAATTTCCCTAAATCGTCATTCGTCAATCGACAATAGTCAATCCAAATGGGATTTACAAGATTTTTTTTCGCAGGGGGGCGCCCGCGCGGAAGATTTGAAATGGGTTTGTTTTTCGTTTTTTTAGTCCACGGCTCGACTGAGCTCGCCGAAGTCCGATGACACAGAGTTTTTCATTTTATATTATTGTGAATTGTCGGAATGTATGGTTTTTTTGTTGGAATTGGAGAAAGATTGGGTATAATTGCGGCAAAGTCCTGAGACCCGAGACATGAGGCGTGAGGAACTTGAATGAAACCTTCGACCTTGCTTCCGCCGTTGCTCTGCGAGCTATGGCGGACAAACAGGACAGGTTGGAAAGAGGTTTTTAATAATGTTAAAAATGAGGAATTAAAGTGTCTGACTCTTTAAATTTTCCTGAAATCAAATCAATAGGAACTGTCTGTTTGGAGGAAATGTAAAATGCTATGGAGAAAAATAAACCTCGAGCTATTTGTTAAAAGTGGATTGGTGTATAGATTATTAATTCTCTGTGCCCAAACACTTTTTTTTTGGGCAACGACGGGAGAGTTAAAAGTGGCCTTCGGTGCCTCGGTTATCTGGAATGGAATAAATTTATTGATTTATTATCTGTATCACTATCTGTTCTATAGAATGTTTAAACTGGAGGTAAATGAGCAATAGTGTAGATACCCGTCTCTGTTTAGAAAATGACAATCGGTATTTCATTCACGGTTGGATTTTGTGGATTGTAGGGATGTAGGAATACAAGTATGTGAAGGGCAGTTTTGAATGATGAGTTTTTAGTTATGAGTTATGGACTTCCGCCGGAGGCGGGGGGTTTTAAATGACTATTGATTAACGACTATTGATTAATGACTATTGATTAATGAATAATGATTAATGATTAATGAGTCGGAAGTCGTCCGGGTGGTTTTTTGAAGATACAGGGATATAGGGCAATTTTGAATTCTTAATGTTGAATTTTGAATTAGATTGAAACGGGAGAATCGGGCGTTGGACAGGATTGAACGCGATCATTTTAGGGCCGTAAGGAGTTTTCGATTGAGGCGACAAGAAGATATGGCACAGCACACGACATTCAGAGGCCGGAAAAGGTACGGGACACCTTTATTTCACCAGGATAATAAATGAGGAAATGGCTTTCATCTTGTGTAAAAGAACAGCCGGAGGTAAGGAATGCACTCTCGGATTCGGTAAAATTAATCCTTGAGTACCAAGATGCCGCCAACCCCTCAGCTTACAGTGAGCCGGGGAGAAGATTTTTGAGTACTGAACTGACATGGTTTCGCCCCGGATGGGTGCTTTTTATTATCATTAGCGCTGTAACAGGTATTTTATTTTCATGGCTTATGCCAAGCTACGACAAAGCTGGGGAGTGGGCAATTCTGGCAGTTAGGATTACTATTCCTACATTTACAATTGGTCTTTCACTAGTCGCTCTTTCACGAACGATTAGCGAGTCAGGAAGATTTGCCGGAGAATACTTGAATGACGCTTGCAAGACACGATTGTTTTGCTGTTTAACATTAGTAGCTGTTCTTTGTGGGCTCGTGGGGCGTTTTTTATCTACAATTGAGTGGGTTCCAAATTTTTTGACTGTAGGGATATGTGCAATATCTATAGGTACATCTGTCAACTCTCTTGCAATGCTTGCATTCGTAATACTCGAAACGATACGATGCTCGATACCCAGCGAATTGATAAAAGTCGTTTCACGATATGCAGCGAGAAAGCTAACTTATGGTTTTGTGAATGATTCTTATTTCAAACTTTTCAGATGTCAGTATGGGGTTTATCTGGAGAAATGGTGTGTAGGAAGAAATATTCACCCACCTTCACAGTATTACGGCCATTACTTCAAATCGAGTCTTTACTCCGGTAACGGAGACAATGATGTAAAAATCGAACTGGACGGGAGCGAAAAGGGACAAGATGTATACAAGGATTATGACCTGAAAAGACTTGCAAAACTGGACAAGTATTTGAAGAAGAAAAAAGCTGAGTTGTATCTGAGTTCGCCGGACTATGAAAGCGAGCAAAAGGGATTGGGTGTCCTAAGTTACACGAATACAAAACAACATGAAGAAATACGATCAGAGGTGTACAGAAAAGGAAGAAAGGTTATAAAGTGGCGGAAATATAAGTATTTGGAGAATGATGATGATTTTTGGGACAGTCAGGTAAGTAAACTTGATGAGGCAATAAAACTGGCCATTGAAAAGAAAGATCCAATACAAGTAAAAGCATATTTAGATGCTGTGAATGTTCCACTAACGGTGTTGAGACAAGTGAGAAAACGGCATAAAGTTGTACGGGATGCTTATGGAGAATATGTCAGAAGAGCTTATCAACTTTTATCTTTGTATCTAAACGCACTTGAGATGCCATATAAAGTACGTGAATCTATCTGGGAAGAAGCGAAAAAAATACTGCAAGAAATGGATTACCATACAATGGAATTATATACATGGTTAGTTCAAAGGATTTATAATTTCATTGAAGACAATAGCGAAGATCTACACGAAATGCGCGGGCAATTTGGAGGTTTTTACGAATTTGCCAGCGGATGGCTGGAAAAAAGTGATGTGAAGGAAACAGAGGATATAAATAAAATGCGGTTGGTTTTGCATAAAGGACTGACCGAATGGATCTTGGTGGCGATTGAGAAAAATGATGAAGAACTTGTCGAGCAGTTGTGTGAAGCGGGAAAGAATATAGTTTTTGGTGAAGAATAACATGATCAATTTTGAACATAAAGAAGTTGTTACACAGCATTTTATTCTTTTTGGACGCTTAATTAACATGGCCAGAGAAAAGAGGGTTAGTGCAAGTGCAATTGAAAAGTTATTTCGTGATCGCCATGAACATGAGCCCAAGGTGGACTTTCACGAACTCGTTACATTTTATCGTGATATTTCCCTACCTGTTAAGACATTGGATTCGTATTTAAATATATTCTACTCACCTACAGGGGTACGCCGGGACTTATTAACAGGCAGTTCATCTTCATCGGGTTCCGGTGTAGTTGGATATCAGGAGACGTCACTCGCTTTTATATATCTTGCAGGTCATGCACTTGCAACTGTCCATCCGTTACCCGATCCAATACCTGGTATATCAGAAAAGTTTATAAAAAGAGATATCCAAACGATAAGAGATGTTTTTAATGATCTTTCACATGGACTTAAGTTGTTGGAAACATGGCTTCAAAACTGTGATAGATTAGACCAGACGAAAGAAGCAGAAGAAATCGCAGAGGCATCGATTGACTTGGCGAAGCGTGAAGAACATATTGCTAAGTTTTGGGAAGCATATAAAAGGGCTATACCTCTGCTATCGATGTGTCTTAAAAATGGAAATTACGAAATTGTTGACGACGTAAAAGATCAGAAGAGATATCTTTTGCCAAAGATAGCTTTAATCAATTATAAATACCCGATAAGCGGGGCAGATGGTGATCGCTATGGTTGCGATATCGGACATCAGATGGAAAAGGATCTACTGTGTACAATTGTTGAAAGCAGTAAATCAAAGTCAGAGAGTCAAGATAACATGTCTAAAGCGATCGATGAGTCTGTTAAGTGGTTGGAGAAGATGCCGTGTGATAATGGTAATGGATTTCTTATTGTTGTAAGTGACAAGTTACCTGAGATTGAGTTACGCGAAGACAAGGATTTTGTTCCTTCATGGAGGGAAGAAGTGAAAGCAGAAGGGTTCGATGGATTTTACCGAGGGTATCCAATTATTCGACTTCGTGAACCAAAGAAAGCGGAAGTAGAAGATGAAGAAAAAACACATTGCCAAAAAGTTGTGGCGGTTGATCTTAGGAAGTGGTTCGGCATGCGAGTTAGAAAAGAGGTTGTTGAAAAGGGACAATTTGGATATTTGAATATCAGGACTTGGTCGCCTAGAGAGATAAGAGATGCTATTGCTTCGGGTAAATTAGAAAAAGAAGAAGTGAATAAAGCTATGGGAAATTGCCCGGTAGATATAACATTTTATTGGGATTTTGATAAAGACAAACTACCCAGAGCAAAATGTTTTACTTGGGTTGGCAAGTAGTCGCTGGTTTTCAACTTCTTTTACACTTAGGCTTTATTATGATTTAATATGGAAGGGAGAAAATTATCTATGAAACTGAAGCCGATGGGGATACTCTTAACAATGTTGGCGGGGGGTGTTTCAATTGATTATTGATTAATGACTATTGAATAATGGGTTACAATTGTATATTGGATATTTTAGATTATAGATTGGGGGAGGAACTTGAGGGAAGGGAAAGTCAGTAGGCAGTAGGCAGTTATTAATTGATACGTAAATCTTGTAATCCTGTCAAAAAATCTGTGTAATCTGTGGACGATAAACCCCCTTGTCACTTTGTGACACTGGCCCTTGGCAGGGGAGGAGCTTTTTGTTGATTATTGTCTATTGACATTCGCGGGGTATTTATTTACATTGTAACGGGTGTTTTTTGTGAAAAAATGAATGATTCGAGGATTTGGACGAGTACATGGCACAAGCAAAACTTCCTGACGGAAGCATTTTAGAGGTCGCTGACGGGGCCACCGTGGCGGATCTGGCGGCTCAGATCGGCCCGGGACTGGCGAAAGCGGCCATCGCGGCGAAAATCAACGGCACGTTCTGCGACCTGTCGACGCCGATCACCGGCACGGTCGATGCGGTCATCATCACCTCAAAAGACGATCTGGGTCTTGAAACCATGCGGCACAGTTGTGCGCATATCATGGCCGAGGCGATCTGCTCGATCTGGCCGAAGACGCAGCTTGTGTACGGCCCGACCGTCGATAACGGCTTCTATTACGACATCGACCTGGACACGCCCATCCGGCCGGAAGACTTCGAGAAAATCGAACAGAAAATGGCCGAGATCGTCAAAACGGATACGCCGTTCGAGCGGATCGAGATGAACCGGCAGGACGCGGCATTGAAAATGGCCGGCGATAAGTATAAGCTGGACAATATCGAACACGCCAAAGGCGACGTCATCAGCTTTTACCGCCACGGCGGCGGGGCGTTTGAGGATCTGTGCCGCGGGCCGCATGTGCCGCGGACGAGCAGCATCGACGCCAGGGCGTTCAAGATCATGTCCGTGGCGGGGGCGTACTGGCACGGCGATTCGACCCAGAAGATGCTGCAGCGCGTGTACGGCACCTGCTGGCGCAACAAGAAAGAACTGGCCGATTACCTGTTCCAGCTTGAGGAAGCGAAAAAACGCGACCACCGGCTCATCGGCAAGCAGATGAACCTGTTCAGCTTTCACGACGAAGGGCCGGGATTCGCGTTTCTGCATCCGAAGGGCATGCTCGTCTGGAACGGGATCATTGATTTCTGGCGGGATGTGCATCGCCGGTATGAATACGACGAAATCAAAACGCCGATCATGCTGAACGAGTCGCTGTGGCACCGGAGCGGGCACTATGACAACTATAAAGAAAACATGTACTTTACCATCGTGGACGAGGTGACCTACGCGGTCAAGCCGATGAACTGTCCCGGCGGATTGCTCGTCTATAACAGCAACAAGCATTCCTACCGCGAACTGCCGATGCGGGTGGCCGAACTCGGGCTGGTCCATCGCTACGAGGCCAGCGGCATGATGCATGGGCTGGTGCGGGTGCGGCAGTTTACCCAGGACGATGCCCACATCTTCTGCACCGAAGAACAGATCGAAAGCGAGATCGTCGGCGTCATCAACCTGATTCAGGAAATCTATGCGACGTTCGGGTTTAAGGAGTATCATGTCGAGCTGTCGACCAAGCCCGAAAAGCATATCGGCTCTGATGAGATCTGGGACATCGCGACCGGCGCCCTGAAAGGCGCTCTTGAACATAAGCAGATGGACTATCAGATCAACGAGGGCGACGGGGCGTTTTACGGGCCGAAGATCGACTTTCATATCAGCGACTGTCTGAACCGATCATGGCAGTTGGGGACGATTCAGCTCGACTTTTCCATGCCCCAGCGGTTCGAGCTGACCTACACCGCCCCGGACAATACGGACAAGACGCCGGTGATGATTCATCGGGCGATTTTGGGGTCGCTGGAGCGGTTTTTGGGCATCCTGATCGAGCATTACGCGGGCAATTTTCCCGTGTGGCTGTCGCCGGAACAGGTGCGGGTGCTGCCGATCAGCGAAAAAACGGCCGATTATGCCAACGAAGTGCTGAATATGCTCAAGATCGAGAATCTGCGGGCGTCCGTGGATCTGTCGGATGACAAGGTCGGGGCCAAGATCGCCCGTGCCCATGCGGATAAGGTTCCGTATATGCTGGTGGTGGGGCCGAAAGAGGCCGAGGCGGGCGTGGTCAATGTGCGGATGCGGCAGAGTACCGAGACCCAAACCATCGCTCTGGGTGAATTAACATCAATTATTCAAGATAAAATTGCCGATAAATCATTGGATTTATCTTTTTAAGGGGACTGTAAGTCCGTAACGAAGTATTAATTGTTAATTGAAAGGTAGCGAGCCATTAGTAAAGATAAATTACGCGTTAACGAGCGGATCCGAACTAATCCGATTCGTCTGATCGATGAAAACAACAATCAAGTGGGGGTTGTTGACGTCAAGGAAGCCCAGTTTCGGGCTCATGACCTGGGACTGGACCTTGTGGAGGTTTCGCCGAATGCCGAGCCGCCGGTGTGCCGGATTATGGATTACGGCAAATACCTGTATCAGCAAAAGCGAAAGCAGAAATTGAGCCAGAAAAAACAGCATGCGGTGACGTTGAAGGAAATCCGCCTGCGGCCGAAAATCGACGACCATGACCGCGATATCAAGGTCAAGCACGCTGCTGAATTTCTCGAAAAGGGGCATAAGGTTCAGTTTTCGATGCTGTTCCGCGGCCGCGAGATGATGCACGTCGAAAACGGGCATAAAATCATGGACGAGATCGTTGAAACGCTGGCCGAGAAGGGGAAAGTCGAACGAAGCCCCCTGATGCTTGGACGACGGATGACGATGGTCATGGTTCCTGAAAAACAGCACTAAAAAACGGGATTTCGCGGTTGACAGGCGGGGGGTTTTGGTGTATCATCCTCGTTTCCAATCGGGATGGTGTCCCGGGCCTTGCGCTTAAGTCTATTGAAAGAAAGAAGTTATATGCCTAAACAGAAAACACATAAAGGGTTGTCCAAGCGGGTTAAGGTGACTGCTACCGGGAAAGTCAAGCGTCCCAAGTGCAACGGCAGCCACCTGATGAGCGGGACCACCCCGAAGATTTGTCGTGGATTAACCAAGAGTACGCTGGTCGAAGGCGTTCGCGCCAAGAAGATCAAGGCGTTGTTGAATAAATAACTGTAAGAGTTCAAGCTTTAGCTTTTTTTTGCACACTAAAGTGTGAACTCTTACAATGGTTGCTTCCCGGCCCCATCAGCTGCCGCAGCAACCACCCTTAAGGGTGATAAGTTCCACGCGTTAAGTCGAGACTGATCCCGATAGATCGGGACAAAGTTACATCGCCGCGAAGAAAAGTGGAACTTACACAGTAACATTAAATATCAAAGAAAGGAAAGCTGGTATGCCAAGAGTACGTAAAGGGGCAGCTGCCCGTCAAGCCAAAAAACGAGTCCTGAAAGCCGTGAAGGGCTATCGCGGCGCCGTCCGCACCCAGATCCGTCTTGCCAAAGAGGCCCGCCTTCGCGCCGAGGTCAATGCTCGTGTCGGTCGTCGCCTGAAAAAACGCGATTATCGCAGTTTGTGGATCATCCGTCTCAGCGCTGCCTGCAAGCAGCGCGGGATGCGTTACAGCCAGTTCATCAGCGGCTGCAAGAAGGCCGGCATCGAACTGAACCGCAAGATGCTCAGCGAGATCGCGATTGCCGACGAGGCCGGATTTGACCAAATTGTCGAACAAGTCAAAGCAGCGCTGTAACAAAAATACGAAATACGAAATACGAAGCACGAAATTCGAAACAAATACAAATGTCAAAATTCAAAACAGGAATGTTTGGGACATTTGAATTTTTGAAATTCGAATTTGTTTCGAGTTTCGATATTAGACATTCGAATTTTTATACTTATGCTTGAGCAGTTTAGACAAATCGGTGAGCAGGCGCGTGCCGCGTTGAAAAATGTTTCAGATGCCCAGTCGCTGGAGGCGTTTCGGATTGAATACCTCGGCCGCAATGGCTCGGTGACCGGGATGCTCAGCCAGATCGGTAAACTTCCCAAGGAGCAGAAACGCGAGGGCGGCCAGCTTGCCAACGCCATCAAGCAGGAAATCACCGCGGCGTTTGAGGCGGCCAAGGGCGAGCTTGGAGATTCGTCGAAAAAAGCAAAGCCGATGATCGATGTGACGCTGCCGGGGATCGCTGCGGCACAGGGCAAGTCGCATATCATTTCGCAGACGGTTTCGGAACTGCTGGAAATCTTCGGGCGGATGGGCTTTGATATCGCCTACGGGCCGGAGGTCGAGGACGAGTGGCACAACTTCATCGCGCTGAATATCCCGCCGGAACACCCCGCACGGGACCCGATTGATAATTTTTACGTCGATGACTCCACGCTGCTTCGCAGCCAGACCTCGACGATCCAGATCCGCGTGATGGAAAACACGAAGCCGCCGATTCGCGTGGTCGCGCCGGGGCGCGTGTATCGGCCGGATACGGTGGACGCAACGCACATGTTCATGTTCCATCAGCTTGAGGCGCTGGTCGTCGATGAGGGTGTGACGATGGTGGACCTCAAGAGCAGCGTCAACCAGTTCATTCATACCTTTTTTGGATCTGAGACAAAATGGCGGTTCCGTCCAAGCTTTTTCCCGTTTACCGAGCCAAGCTGCGAGGTGGATATCCTCTGGGTGGACAAGAGCGGCAGCGAAAACTGGATGGAGATCGGTGGTTGCGGCATGGTCGATCCGAACGTTTTCGACGCGGTCGGCATCGACAGCGAAAAATACACCGGCTGGGCGTTCGGCTTCGGCATCGAGCGATTAGCCATGAAAAAGTACGGCATCACCGACATCCGCCTGCTCTTCGAAAACGACCTTCGCTTCCTGAAACAATTCTGATTTGTTTTTTAGCCACAGATTTTCACCGATTTTCAGGCCTTGACTTTATTGCCGTCAATTCAGTATAATGATTTATTATGACGAACAAAGAGACTGCCATTAAGACGATTCAGGATATGCCGGACTCGGTGACTTGGGATGACATCGAGGAGCGTATCCACTTTCTCGCTGCGATTGACAAGGGGTTGGCCGATGTCAGGGCAGGCCGGGTCATTCCTCAAAAGGATGTCAAGGGAAGTCTGGAGCGATGGCTTTCCAAATTCTTATATTGTCCGTTTTCAAGCGGTATTTGAAAAATATATCAGTAATCCGAAGTTAGCATTCAGTATTTATCCCCAAATGCAAAGTTCCTGATGTTATGGATATGGGTAATTTTAAGGGGATTAATTAGTTTTATTATTTCATTTTTTTGTGGTTTTTTGTATACATTTTTGTATCATTAAGTTGTTCGATATCAAGGGATCGAATAAAAAATGACGTACCAGAGGAGATTATGACCGCAGAAATTGCTATAATGAATAAGTCCGCGATTGCTTTAGCGGCTGATAGTGCAGTTACTGTTTCTAGTGCAAACTCAAGTCAGCATGTTTATCATGGAGTGAACAAGTTATTCGCACTATCTCATTCTCATCCAGTAGCGATCATGATATATGATTCTGCTGAATTCATGGAGATTCCTTGGGAGACAGTTATAAAATCTTATAGAGTTCATATAGGTCCAAAAAAATTCGATCAATTAGAACAGTATCTTTCTGATTTTGTGTCATACCTAGAAAAAGATAAGACTTTGTTATCAAAAGACAGATGTGATAGACATGTTGCCTCTAAAGTTTTTGCAATTTATAACCATTTAAGAGAAGAGATCGACGAGCAGGTTAAAAAAACCATAGCAGAAAAGAAATCGATATCAAACGCAAAGATTTCACAGATTAAAGCGAAAGTCATGCGAGATTTTTTAAGCTCTTTAAGAGCCAAAGAAGATTTAAGGAAAACACCCTCTGGGTACAAAAAAAAGTTCTTGCTGCAATATCAGCAATTGGTTGACTCTGTTATTGACAATGTTTTCAAGAATCATCAAATATCGTCTAGTCTTAAAGGGTTGTTAACTGAAATTGCTTTACAGATGTTCATAAAGAATGAATTTCCTTTCCCCAAATCAGGTGTTGTGTTTGCAGGGTACGGCCCAAAGGATATATTTCCAAAGCTAATTTCCCTGCAAGTTGAATGCGCTGTTAATGGGATGCTTAAGTACGTAGTAGAAAAAAAACAGGAAATTACTTTGGACAATCATGCTTCTATAACTGCTTTTGCTCAAAGTGATATGGTTCAGTCATTCATGGAAGGAATTCATCCGTATCATAGAAAGTACATAGAGAAAAATCTAGCCAGACTATTGAAGCATTTATTGCCAGAATACATTTCCAAAGAGATTTGTGAGGCAAAGGACAAGCAGAGTGATGAAATAGTAGATAAACTTCAAAAAGTTGGGGAAGGTGTCTTACGTGAATTTGACAAAGAATTACAAAAAGATAGAACGAACAACTTTGTTTTGCCTATTACAAATTCCGTGTCGCACCTCCCCAAAGATGAATTGGCTGCTATGGCTGAGTCATTAGTCAATTTAACTTCATTTAGACAAAAGATTTCTTTGGGTACATCTGGTACGGTCGGAGGCGAAATCGATGTGGCAGTTATTTCGAAGGGCGATGGTTTTGTCTGGATAAAAAGAAAACATTATTTTGAATCTGAATTAAATCCTCATTTTATGGCTAATTACATTAAAGATTAAGTATATGGGAGATGGTTTTATGGCAAAAAAACAAAAGGCCTATAAGACGTTTGATGAATACAAAGAGGCATATTACGCTGAAAAGAAAAAAGCTCCAACTGGAGGAAATAAATATGTCAAAATGGGAATGATGCTGGCTCGTGAATCCTTCGAAAGGTATCATCAGGGCTAACTTGGGTTAGGTATTTAGATAGGGAAAATGAGGGGAAATAGGGACGGCCACATATAAAAATCGTAGTTCCTTTACTCTACATTCTCCATTTTGTATTCGGGCTTAGCCCGCTCACATTCCTATCGCCGAATAGCTGCCGCAGTAGGGCGAATCTTCAAAGTCATCGTGCGCATCACATCCGGGATTCCAATGGGGGACGTTGCATTTTCACGGAAAGAAGGGAGGAATGACGATAAATCAATAGTTCGTAGTTTTTAGTTCGTAGTTCTTAGTTCGTAGTTCTTAGTTGAGGAGTCCCGGCTTCCTTCTTCGCTCTTCGAGCTACGAAGGACAGGTCGGTCGGGATGACAGGTTTTTTTATATGATACGCGGGTTTAAGCAGATTGCTGGGTTGACGTTTATCAGCCGCATCCTTGGGATGCTGCGGGACATGGTGTTTGCGTACTTTTTCGGGGCGGACTGGCTGATGACGGCCTGGACGATGGGGTTTAAGATTCCGAATCTGGCCCGGCGGCTGTTCGGCGAGGGCGCTGCCTCGGCGTCGGTGATCCCGATCTACAGCGAAGAATTGGAAAAAGACCCGGATGCCGCCCGGCGATTGGCCCGCAGCGTGGTGACGGTGCTGGCGGTGTTTCTGACCGGCGTGATGCTGCTGGCGGAGTTGTTGATTGTTGTTTACGCCCTGATTTTCCCTCCCAATGAAGGAACCCGCCTGGGCCTGAACCTGGCGGCGATCATGATGCCGTTTATGGTGTGTATCTGCATCGCGGCGGTCATCAGCGGACTGCTGAACGTGCATCGTCATTTTCTCGCTCCGGCGGCGGTGCCGATCGTTCTGAATATTGCCATCATCGCCAGTTCATTGTTGGCGGGGTTAAAATTGGATTTGCCGCCGGAACAACAGGTGTATGTCGTGGCGATTGGGGTGGTTATCGCGGGACTCCTTCAGATTGCAATGCAGATGGGACCGCTGCGAAAACACGGGCTTGTTTTGCGGCCGTTGTGGGAGACGCACTCGCCGGCGTTCCGGCGGATTCTGCTGCTGATGGGGCCGATGGTGCTGGGCCTGACAGTGACGCAGATCAATACGCTGGCCGACGACCTGATCGCGCTGGCGTTCGGGAAGTATTTGTCGTGGGGTGCCGTATCAAAGTTGTACTATGCACAGCGGCTGTACCAGTTTCCCTTAGGCGTGCTGGGGATTTCCCTTGCGACGGCTATTTTCCCGGAGCTCAGCAGCGAGGCGGCCAAAGGCGCTTATGACAGGATGATGCAGGTGGTGTCGCGGGGGCTGCGGATGTCGATCTTTGTGGCGGTTCCGGCAACGGTTGGTTTGATTCTGGTTGCTCGCCCGCTCATCGCGGTGTTGTTTGAACACGGGCGGTTTACGGCGGCGGATACCGGCAGCACCGCCTGGACGCTGTCATTTTACGCGATTGGATTGTGCGGGTTCTTTTCGCAGCAGATTCTGATTCGGGCGTTTTATTCAACCAAAGACTCCAAGGTACCGGCGATTACCGCTGCTGGGGCGGTGGCGGTTAATGTCGTACTGAATCTGATTCTCATCTGGCCGCTGGGGACCGGGGGGTTGGCGCTGTCCACGGCGGTTTGTTCGTATTTACAGGTGATTGTCTTAATGATCGTGCTGAAAAAGAAGCATCCGGTGGAGATGGCCGAGGGGCTGCGGATCACGATTGTCAAGACGGGCGTCGCCACGGCGGTGATGACGTGTGCCGGAATCGGTGTTCTGATGTTTACGGGGCCGATGCCGGTTTCTCTGAAATACGACCTGATTCGCACGGGGGCGCTGGTGGTTGTCTGTGCGGGCGTGTATACCGGGGCATCCGCTGTTCTAAAGAGCGAGATGCTGATGCTTTTGATCGGGCGCAGGAAGCGAAAAACAGAAATTATCGAGAATTGACGGCCTGTGCACATCCGGATATAATGGATTCCAGAAGCAATATCCTAATGTTGTTTTGACAGATTCGGAGGTGTCTTATGAAAGTGATCGAATTTCTGGATTCCAAGGGCGTTCATTACGAAATGACTCAGCACCGACCGACGTTTACCGCACAGCAAATGGCCGCCGAAGAGCATGTGCCGGGGATGAATGTCGCCAAACCGGTGGCGGTACTGGCCGACGAGACGTATTACCTCTGCGTGCTTCCGGCGTGCTGCAAGATCGACATGGATACGCTGAAAAAGGAACTCAAAGCCAAGCATATCCAACTGGCCGACGAAGAAGGGATGGCGCGGCTGTTTGCCGACTGTGCGCTGGGGGCCGAGCCGCCATTTGGGGACCTGTACGGTCTTGAAACACTGATGGATGAGACGCTTGAAGACGACCCATTCATCGTTTTTCAGGCCGGAACGCACGAATTGGCTATCCGGATGGACCTGGACGACTATAAGAAATTGGCGAAACCGCGTGTTTTCAGGTTCAGCTATCACATGCAATAGCCGATTATTTAGTCAGAAAAGCAGATTTTATACCCTTCAGGGTAATAAATTCTCGCAGGTAAATCCGTAACTTACGGTCACAGGCGATCCCGGATCCAGTCCGGGATAAACTCCGCCGCGTAGAAACGGAAATTTTCGATCGTGACCAGTATAGAGTCAACTTTGGAGTATCTATGGCCAGACAAAGGGAAGTGTTTTTAGGTGTCGTTTGCGGCGTCTGTTTTTGTGTCTCTGTGTCGCTTGCATTAGACACCGCGAGTCTGTCCTCAGAAAGCACAGCCAACCTTTTTATTAAGCAAGCTTCCGAAATTCATCGGCAGGATCCATTGGACCCGATGAAAGCCGAGCAGGCCATGACATTTTTGGATGCCGCGGTGTCCCTGGATTCCTTATCGGGGTCGATTGCCGAGCAGGCACTGCGTATCGGGGCGGGTAATTGTTATGCCGGCGCCGATTATACGGACAAGCTGAACTTGGCGATGGACCGCTATCTTCATTCCCGAGGGGATTTGGAGGTTGTTTCGCGTGCCTTAGACTGCATGCTGGTGGGGATGAACACCCGTATGGACCGGGAAGCTTTACTGCAAAAACTCTATCAGAAATACGCGTCCTTAAACCCTGTCTTTGGTTCGGATTTGGCGACCCAACAAGGTTTTCTGGCGGTTGAAAAATCCGATATGCCATCGGCAACAAACGCTTTCATGTCGGGCTATACACTGAATCCCTATAATCAACTGGCTTTTTCCAAGTATTGGGAACTGACGGCGGGCACGGACGCAACTCCGTCGCCGCAGGTTCAGATGGTACAGATGCGTGCGGTTCTTACGATCGATCCTTACGATTTGGATTCGGCGGTTCGATACGCCGATACGCTGATACATTTTCAACTGTATGAGACCGCGGCGGATGCTTATGACTATGCAGCGAAAGTCTATCAGTTTTTGTATCCTGCCCAACAGGTGCCTGACGATATTGTTCATGGATGGCTGTTGGGCTGTTACCACAGTGACCGCATGGAAACAAAATGTCTGGAGGTTGCAGAGAGCTATCGTAATCCCGACCGGTTGGATTTGATGCTCGAGGCGGTTGCCGGCAAGGCCCTGATTAAGATGGGTCAGGTTGACAAGGGCCGCCGTTTGCTTGTATCCGCGGCCGAGAAAGCGGAAGCACTCTTATCCGTAAAAGAGCGGACACAGCCGATTTATCCGGAACATCTGGCATGGTTTTACAGTTTTGTTCAGGAAGAGCCGGAAAAGGCCCTGGCGTGGAGTAATCGGGCATTTGAGGAATCTCCCGACCGCAAGGGCGTCAAGGAAATGTTTGCTTATACGCTGGCCCTGAATGGCCAGCACGAACTTGCTCAGCAATACGTTGAATCCTCGGAAGAGAAACCCCCGATCGCTCTGTTGACGACGGCAATTGTCGACCTGGCAAAAGAAGAGCAGAAGCAAACGGCGCTGGAGACGCTGCGGGCGGTGGTTGAGATGTCGCCGGAATCGTTTGTGGCGGAAAAAGCAATCCATCTTCTGGAGGAGCAGGATTCGGATTACATTCCCGCTGTCGATCCTGCCGGTATTCAGGATGCTCTTAACGGCCAATACGCCGATCGAATTGTGCCTGATTTTATGGAGCCGTCAAAGCGGTATTCTGTCAAGCTGCTGTTCAATGGTTCTGATTTTCTGTACGGGGACGAGATTCAGCCGCGGCTTGTAATCGAAAACACGTCCTCCGATGCGCTGATTATATCTGATGACGGTTTGCTTCAGGGCCGGGTTCGTATTGATGCTGCTTTTGAAGGGGGGCTTAACGTCGAAATCCCGGAGTTGCTGAGTACGCGTTTTAGGCCTTCCGGACCTGTTTTGCCGGGAGAGCATCTTTCCGTTCCTCTGGACCTTAATTGCGGACAGCTTCGAAAACTGCTGATGACGTACCCTCAGGCCGAGACAGCGATTCGTTTTACCGTGTATTTGGATCCGGTGACGTTGGCGTCGGGCCGCGTTGAAAATCGAGTGAAAACAACGGACCCCGTTCAGGCCAAAATATATCGAAGAGGCGTTACGCTTTCCCGCAATTTTCTCTTGCAGCGTCTGGACGTTTTATCCAAGGGGCAGCCCGGTCAAAAATATCAGGCGGCCTCCCTGTTTACAGGGCTTTTGGCTGAGAGTCAGGCACTTCATCTGAGCCGCGCGGTTTATAAACGTGTTCAGGTGGAAAAGGAACTGCTGGTCGATGCTGTCCGTAAGCTTCTTGTCGATCCGGACTGGAAAATTCGGGTTTATACGTTAGATTGTCTTGTTTCTCTGTCCATGCCGCTCGACGGGGAAATGATTGGCGAGATTTCGGACAATCTGAATCATGACAAGTGGCCGGTGCGTATGATGGCGATGTATTTGTTAGCCAAGGCCGAGCCAAAATCCTTTCAGAAAGTGCTGGATTGGACCAGCGAGCATGACGGCCATCACTTGAATCGGCGTATGGCGTTGGCGCTGGGAGGGAAGGAACCCGTCTCCAAGGAGCCGGCGGCGGAACCGACGGAATAGACAGCTTTTTATATCCAAAACGTTGAAAAGCGTATTTTCAAGCCCCAAGCGGGATTCCCCTCAATTCAATTTTGAAAAAAATGTGAAAATTATATTGTTTTACAGTGCAAATTTATGTAAACTTCCGGCCTTGTTTATGGACGTCGATCGGTAAAAAAAATGAAAGGGATTAGAAATGCCGGCAAAAGTAGATAGCGGTACCTGTACAGGATGTGGCGCATGCGTTGATTGCTGTCCGAGTGAAGCCATTGAGATGCAAGAGGATAAGGCCGTTGTGGATGCGGATAAGTGCGTTGACTGCGGTGTTTGCGTCGATGAATGCCCCGTTGAAGCCATCAGTATGGAATAGTTATAGTTCGTAGTTCTTAGTTCTTAGTTCGTAGTTTGTAGCTTAAATAGTCCAGCCCGTAGGGTTGGCCTTAACTAAGAACTATTTGGCCCCATCGTCTAGAGGCCTAGGACACCGGGTTTTCAACCCGGCGACAGGGGTTCGAGTCCCCTTGGGGCTACATCGAAGACGCCAAGTTGTCCTCTTGGCGTCTTTTTTTATGCGCCGATGGTGATATCAAGATTCCATTGACGCTTCAATTCTGAAATGATTTTTTCAAGCCAGATGCCCAAGGTGGCATCGATCCAGATGCCGGGGCGCTGGTTTCTGAAAAGTTGCAGGGACAAAACAGACAGCAGTTCCTTGCTGTCTTTTAAGGGAAGGGGTGTTGGGGTTTTTGTCCAGTTTGTTTCGAGAAATTCCGAAATGCTGTTTTCGGTATCGGGGACAAAATCGCCCAGATGAAATGCCCCCTGAGAAGTGACCTTGAACCACATCAGTTGTTGCTGTTTTCGTTTTTGTCCCTCGATGCTGACTTTGGGACCGATGTCAATGTGCAGGAAACACAGGTCCCGGAGGGGATGGGCATATTGAACGTCCGGGCGAGTGAGTTTTTGCAGCAGATCGAGATTCTTTTTGCATTGCTGGGCGTGTTCGAATTCCATCCGCTTTGACGCCTGCTGCATTTGCTGTTGAAGTTGCTGCTGCGGAGTCTCGAGAGTGCCCGCGGCGGTTTCTACTGCCCGGTTGAGGGCGTTCGCATAGCTTTCTCTTAGCTCCGTGTGCAGGCACGGGCCGGGGCAGGTTTGCATTTGCAGGTAGGGGCAGCTTTGTTCTTTGCCGGTTTCCAGCAGGGCGGGATTGCGGCACAGGACAAAAACCGTGTTGAGGACGTCGCAGAATTCGGCCGCGGCTTTGCGGGAGGGAAACAGGCCGAAGCGTTGTTGGCCGGGGTGTTCATTGGCGGTGTCCGTGACATAAAAATAGGGCAGGAACACATCCGTATCAATCGCGGCCAGGGAAATCTTCGGAAGTTGAATCCAGTTGGCGGCGTCCTTTCCAAAGACAGCGTGGGCCAGTTGCGTGTAAGTGATCTGACTCAGAAAATTGTTATAGCAGCAGGTGTGGTAAATAACAGTGGTCAGGTCCGAAACATCCGGCTTTCGGGTCGCAGGGTCAGCGTCCTTATGCAGCAGTTTTGCCTGGGCGGTTCTGCGGCAGTTGGCGGCTTGTAACAACTGGATCGGTTTTCCGGCCGCGTTGACAAAAAACAGGACGCCCTTGCAGGTCGGTAAATCCGCAAGGGCGTCCTGGGTCCAATTATTTTGTTTCAGCGTAACCGAAGAATCGAACAGTTCTTCGTAAGAGGCGTTCATCAGACCCTCATGCCGCTGATGACCGTATCGAATACCATTTGATCGTTTACGTAGCCCTGAACCAGAGCAGAAAACTGCCGGCTGCGCACCTTGTTAATGTGCCCCATTAAATAAAGCCGGGAGCCAGGCAGTACCGTTCCGCGGAATTTGGTCTCACCAATGCCGGAAAAGCCGATAAACCCCTCTAAACCGTAGATACGCTTCATGAAGAAACTGCAAAGCTGCGCAGCGGCCTCTACCATGATGACACCGGGCATAATAGGGCGGCCGGGGATATGGCCGCGAATCCAAAACTCGTTGTCTGTGACATCTTTGTATCCCAGACAAAGCATTTTCGGCAAGTCAGACCAGATAATAGCATCCAATTGAGACATTTCGTATGCCTGCGGATTAACCTCGGCAATCGCATTACGGTCAAACTGGACTTTTGTCAGATCAAGCGATGCAAGATCAATCAAGGGAGTCGGGGGCATAAAAACCTCTCTGCTCAAAATGTTTTTGAGTGTGGATTAAAATGCTGACTTAATTTTGAGAAATACGGCTGGACCTGTTTCCAGAACCCGATTAATTAGAAGACCGGATTTCGAGTACGTTGTTTCGTACGTTCTGGGCGGCCTGCTTAATCATCTGCATTTGCTTGCGAACGCGTGTGCCAGCTGCCTTATTGCCGCCTTCGGCCTTGTTGATGTCTGCTTCAGTTTCTGCGACAAGTTGTTTAAGATCTTCGTATGCCTGCATGAATTATGCCTCCTTGGAAACAAGTTAACATTTACATTATTTATTTAATAATCCGAAGTTTTACACGTCTTACAGCTATTTTTCAAATACAATTTCTGAATTATTCAAACAATTTTAGGGTTAGTTCGGCAATCCGCTGTCCTCTTCGAGCACATTGGCCCTTGACCCGTTCGTCCGGTTTACCGATAGACGCCGGTCCGTAATGATCGCCCTGGGGGTCTCCCTGGATGATCATGCCGTGGATAAGCAGCATATTGATAATCCCGCAGATGGTCGTTTCATTGCCACCGCCGATATTGGCCGAACTGGTGAACGCCGCACCCACTTTGCCATCCAGTTTTCCATGCATACTGACCGATTCATCAAACAATTGAGCAATCGGGGCCGCTGCTCTTCCGTAGTAGGTCGGGGATCCGACGACGATTGCATCGGCATCGGAAAGGTCTTTGACTTTGGCATCGGTAACGCTTTTGCACTTTGTCGGCAATCCCGCTTTTTCCATGGACTCGGCGATAATCGTTGCCATGGCTTTTGTGTTGCCGCTCCTCGAATAGTATAGGACCAGTCCCTTGGGCATAACCTTTATTTCCTTTCGTTATGGCTCTTTTTTCAGTGGCTCTATATTTTTACGGAAATGCGCGGGCGTTTCAAGAGCAAAAACAGCGTTTTCTAATTTTTTATTTATTTCCATGTCCTTGAATTCAATGCGGTACTCATCGCCCTGACGGGTATAGGCCACCATTTTGGCCGGCAAATATAGGTTATTATAGAGCCACATACTTATTTTTTCATAGTCTTTTATGAAATCCGAATCCTTCTTAACCTTTAATAAAAGGCAGACAAGTTCATTGGGGTCAGCGGTTTTGGGGGCGAGTGAAATATCAAAATCGTTCTTGATGTCGTTTATGTTCGAGAACCCAATCAGGGGGAAATTATGGCTTATCAGCTCAAAAACGCCGATTGGCTTGTCTTCAGGGGCTTGTTGATAGATATCAACCTGTTGGAGTTTGTAATTGATTCGCGTCAGCCAGATGCCGTCGAAAAGGTATTCCTCCCTCTGCTTTACAGGGTCGAAGTCGTCCTGTTTCATGTCGTCAAACCGGATTCTTAGCTTTGAACCGCTATCGGTTTTCTGATAAAAAAGGACGCCGTTTTGGAGCGTGCTTGAATTGAGTAATTCCGGGTCCTGAATAGAAAGGTATGACAGCTTGGCCCGGCACGAGCTTAATTTTTTTGTTGCTGTGTTCATTTTGGATAGGATTTCCTCGATAGCTGCTTTGCTTTCTTTTTGAGCATCCTCGGGGGAAACGGAAGTTTCTTTTGCCGGACTTCTTTTTGTACAGCACGCTTTTTCCGCCCCGGTGCAAGCCCCGCACAGAACGGCCGCCAGTACGATGATGGTGCTATTTCTCATTCGGATTCCTTTTCGAGTTTTTCAATAACATTTATCAGTTCGCCGATCTGAGAGATTACATAATCGGCATGGATTTGAAATTTTTCGGCCTGCGGGTGCGTTTTGAGCAACACCGCGATCGCTCCGGCGTTTTTCGCAGACAGCAGGTCATGCAGAAAATCCCCGACCACGAGCGTTCCGGCCGGAACGGCATCGAATTGTTCGCAGAGCTTTAGGACGCCGTAACCATCCGGTTTCACCGGGCCGTCATCACGGTCAATGACCGCGTCAAAATCAAGCCCGTGCCGGCGGGCCACAAACATCGTATTTCTGCGTGTATTCCGTGTCAACAGGCCAATGGAAAGTTTTCTTTTGCGAAGTTCGGTGAGCAATTCCGTGACACCATCGTTTAATCGGGAATGTTGGGCCGCATGCTGCTCATGCCGCTCCAGAATCGCGTGTGCCTGACGGCGTCGAGCGGTATCCATTGTCCCAATGGCGGAGAGAATATCTCCGGAGGCGGCATTGAGGCCGATTTCCTGGCGAATTTGGTTAAAATCCAGCATGGGCTCCGTTAGGGTTCCATCCAAATCAAAGATGACGGCTTTGATTTTCATGGTTTTGAATCGTCTTGGTTTTTCATCAGTTCCAGCAGATACTGGGCGGCCTTGTTCAATTGGTGGTCTTTTCGGATGATAATACCTGTGGGGCGATAGAAATGTTCATTTGAAAATTCGATCGTGACCAGTGTTCCGCTGGATATTTCCATTTGGACGCTGGGCAGGGGAAGAATACTGATTCCGGACTTAATTTCAATGGCGCGTTTGATCGTTTCGATATTGTCAAACTCCATGACAACCTGCACCGAAACGCCGTAACGTTTAAGGATCCGGTCAATATGGACCCGTGTCGGGACGTCTTGAGAAAAAGCGATAAACTTTTCTCCCTGCAGTTGGTGGATGTCTATTTCACGGGAGGTCGTAAAGGGATGCGACGGCGAACACACCAGCACCAGGGATTCGCTTTCAAACGGATATATATGGATATTACGTTCCTGTTTTGGAATCGCTACGATTCCCATGTCAATACTGCCTCTCAATAGTCTTGCATAAATGTCTTTGGCGTCCAGGTATTCCACGACAAGATTGACATCGGGATATATTTTTATGAATTTTTTGATATACGGCTGAAGCGTATGCATGCCGATGCTGAAAATGGATGCCAGATTGACTCTACAGCTTGTTTTTGTCAGTGTGGTCAATTCATAGTTAAACTGGTCATAGCGTTCCAGAATGTCCTTGCATGCACGATAAAAGGCCTGTCCGGCTGCCGTTAACTCTAAGGGGCGTTTTTTTCGGTTGATGAGCTGGACCTTGTGGGCCATTTCCAACTGGGCTAATTGCTGGGAGACGGCCGATTGGCTGATTCCATGAAGGTCCGCAGTCCGGGAGAAGTTCTTCAGCTCGATCAGATTACAAAAGATTTTTGCGCTTTCCAGATTCATTGACATTATTAAAGGTACTGATATTAACTATCTCGAATTATTATTGGCATAACAGTTCAATTAATTCTATTATAAGGAATACCGATGCGATGTAAACAGATTCTTTTTAAGGCCTGTTTTTTCGTCTTTAAAATGGGGTTTATCAAATAAAAATACAGTAAAAAATTGTAAAGGGGGCTATTGAGAGTTGCGTAAACATCAATAGCCGCTAAGCAGAAAATACCAAAAACCTCTCAGGAAAGGGAAGCAATGGCTACACAATTCGTAGAAAGCATTATGGAACAGGTGGTTGCACGCAATCCGGCGGAAAAAGAATTTCACCAGGCAGTGCAGGAAGTGGCGGAGTCCGTTCAGGGCGTTATTGATAAGAATCCGCGTTATGCGAAGGCAAAGATTTTAGAACGCCTTGTTGAGCCGGAACGCCAAATTATGTTTCGTGTCCCATGGGTGGACGACAAGGGCAATGTCCAGGTCAACCGTGGTTTCCGCGTCGAGTTCAGCAGTGCGATCGGCCCTTACAAGGGCGGACTTCGTTTTCACCCGTCGGTGTATCTGGGAATCATCAAGTTTCTCGGTTTTGAGCAGATTTTCAAAAATGCCTTAACCACCACGCCCATTGGCGGCGGCAAGGGCGGCAGCGATTTTGATCCTAAAGGCAAGAGCGACAATGAAGTGATGAGTTTCTGCCAGAGCTTTATGAGCGAACTGTTTCGTCACATTGGTCCCGATACGGACGTTCCGGCCGGCGACATTGGTGTGGGCGGCCGTGAAATCGGGTTTATGTTTGGTCAGTACAAGAAGCTGACAAACACCTTTACCGGTATTCTGACCGGCAAGGGACTGGGGTGGGGCGGTTCTCTGGTGCGTACCGAAGCGACCGGATACGGTTTGGTCTATTTTGTGACCCGGATGCTGCAGGACCGCGGTATGGACTGGAAAGGCAAAACAGTTGTCAGTTCCGGCAGCGGCAATGTTGCCATCTACGCCACACAAAAGGCGCAGGAACTGGGCGCCAATGTGATCGCGCTGTCTGACAGCGGCGGCTATATTGTTGACCCCGCCGGCATCAAACTCGACACGGTCAAACGAATCAAGGAAGTCGAACGCGGCCGGATCAAAGACTACGTCAAAGAACATCCGAAAGCGGAGTATCATGAGGGTTGCGCGGGTATCTGGACGGTGCCTTGTGATATTGCGTTACCGAATGCCACGCAGAATGAAATCGATAAGGAATCGGCCGAAGTACTGGTCAAGAACGGTGTTGTTGCTGTGGGCGAAGGGGCGAACATGCCTTCTACCCCTGAAGCGATTGATGTCTTCCAGAGCAGCGGCGTTTCGTTTGGTCCGGCCAAGGCGGCCAATGCCGGCGGTGTTGCCACCAGCGCTCTTGAAATGTGTCAGAACTCGATGCGTTTGAACTGGACTTTCGAGGAAGTGGACAATCGCCTCAAAATGATCATGAATGCCATTTACGACCAGAGTACTCAGGCCGCAGAGGCCTATGGCCAAAAGGGCAATCTGGTTGCCGGTGCGAATATTGCCGGTTTTGTAAAAGTGGCTGAAGCAATGATGGCCCAGGGCATCGTATAATCAAGCAAGTGACATTGGGCCCGAAATGTTAAACATGTGAAGAACTTCAAAATCCCCTTGCCATCAGGCGAGGGGATTTTTTTGGGCTTTCGGTTGAAAAGAGCGCTTGATTTGTTAAGATGCGGCTTAACAAGAAGCTGTTGAAGACAGAAAGTGGTGTGTATGGAACGATTTCCTTATCCGAGTACGGGGTTGGACCATCTGGATGAAATGCTGACCCGGCTTCAGTATGGCGACAATGTTGTTTGGCAGGTGGATGATATTGCTCATTATCGGGAACTGGTGGTTCCGTATGCGGAACGGGCCATTTCCGAACATCGTAAGATCGTTTATATTCGGTTTGCGCAGCACGAAGCCCTGTTGAAACCAAGACCCGGTTTAACGATTGTCGAGTTGGATGCCGATACCGGCTTTGAAAGCTTCTCAACACAGGTCCACCATGTGATTTCCCAGCAGGGCAAGGGTGCCTTTTACGTGTTCGACAGCCTGTCGGATCTGTTAACCACGTGGGCGACCGATTTGATGGTGGGTAACTTTTTTACCGTGACCTGTCCGTATCTCTATGAATTGGATACCATTGCTTACTTCGCGTTGCTGCGAAATCGTCATTCCTTTCAAACGGTGGCCCGGATACGCGGGACGACCCAACTGCTGCTGGATGTGTATCGTCTCGAGGGAACACGTTATGTCCATCCGCTGAAAATCTGGAATCGGCATTCACACACAATGTTTCTGCCGCATCGGGATGATGGGGATCAGTTCACACCGGTCATAGACAGCGTGGATGCCGCGCGTCTGTTTTCTTATATTTCTGATATTGCCCGCGGCCGGACACGGCGAAAACTGGATTACTGGGATCAATTGTTCCTGAACGCCGAGAACCTGGTTGGGCGTTCTTCTGAGGACTCGGCGTACAATGTCGCCATTCCGGAATACACCCAGGCCGTCGATACCATCTGCCGCATCATGGTGGGACGCGAAGAGCGTATGCTCGAACTTCTGAAATCGCATTTTTCCCTGCGGGATTTACTGGATATCAAGGCCCGGTTGATTGGGACCGGCTATATTGGGGGCAAGGCGGTGGGGATGCTCATTGCCCGGAAAATTCTTTGTGAAGACACCTCGTTTGACTGGACGGAACATCTGGAACAACATGATTCATTTTATATTGGCTCGGATATCTTCCACACCTATGTCGTCCAGAATGGCCTGTGGAAACTGCGCATGGATCAGAAAACGCCGGCCGGTTATTTTGCAAAGTCCGAAGCGCTCGCGCAGGGGCTTCTGAAAGGGCGGTTTACAAACGAAATCAGGGAACAGTTTCAGGAAATGATTGAGTATTTCGGCCAGTCGCCGATCATTGTTCGTTCCAGCAGTCTTTTGGAGGACAGTTTTGGCAACGCCTTTGCCGGGAAATATGAAAGTCTGTTTCTGGTCAATCAGGGTTCACCGGAAGACCGCTATGAAAAATTTGAGGAGGCCGTTCGCACGATTTATGCCAGCACCATGAGCGAAGACGCCCTGACCTATCGGCTTCAGCGCGGACTTGACCAGATGGATGAACAAATGGCGCTTTTGGTGCAGCGCGTTTCCGGGACGCATCATGGCCAGTACTTTTTTCCGGATGTGGCGGGGGTTGGCATTTCATATAACACATTTGTCTGGAATAAGGAACTTGATCCGAAAGCAGGAATGCTTCGTGTTGTGGCAGGCCTGGGAACGCGGGCGGTAGAGAGAACGGACGACGATTATCCGCGGCTGATTGCGCTGGATGTTCCGTTTATGCGGCCCCATTTAAGTAAAGATAACGAACGGCATTTTTCGCAGCATTATATTGATATGCTGAATATTGAGGATAACCAGTACGAAACGCTTTCTGTGAAGCAGTATTTGGCCCATGATCCGGCTTGGAATATTGATCTTTTGGCAACCGAAGATCAGGATGCGATGATACGTGCCAAACAGCTTGGTCTTGATTGCGGCAGGCAGGTTATTTTGACGTTTGATCCGTTGCTCGAAAAGACGGAATTCGTGCCTCTCATGCGGCGTTTGCTGGAAACATTGGGACGTATTTATGATTACCCGGTTGATATTGAATTTACGGTCAATTTTTCCGACGATGCCACCCCGCAGATCAATCTTCTTCAGTGCAGACCGCTTCAGGCCTCCGGTATTCGTCAAAAAGTTAGTTTGCCGGAACAGTTGATTCCGGAGCGTACACTGATTCGGACACACGGCAGTTTTATGGGGGGCAGTATTTCGCAGGCGGTTAACAAAGTTATATATGTGGAACCCTCGGCGTATATTCAGCTGTCTCAGCAGGAAAAGCATGAAGTTGCGCGCCTGATCGGAAAACTTAACGGTCAGTTCTGTCATAAAAAGACGGACTTTACGATGCTGATAGGTCCGGGCCGATGGGGGACTTCGACGCCTTCGCTGGGAGTTCCGGTACGGTTTTCGGAAATTAACCAGATGGCGGCGTTATGCGAGATGTCTTATCCCGGCGGCAATCTCATGCCCGAGTTGTCCTACGGAAGCCATTTCTTTATGGACCTTGTAGAGGGGCAGACATATTACATCGCCCTGTTTTGCGAGAAAAGCGATGTCGTTTTCCAGGCGGGTCTTTTGCATCGCCGGCCGAACATGCTGACACAGATTCTTCCGGAAGCGGAAAAATATCGCGATACCGTGTTTGTCTATGAGATTAAAGATGACACGCTGATGCTGGAAGCCGATGCTTTCAGCCAAAAATTAGTCTGTTATTTCAATCCTTCCCGTTCCAAAAAATCATGAGAACGGGCATTGTTTGACCAAACACAAGGGCCTTCTCTTCGGGGGAGGCCTTTTTTATTGTTTTTTGGCGGTAAATGCATACAATAGCTTTTATGACAGAGCAACAGACGGATTTAAATAAAGTACTCAAACAGCATCTGGAGATGGAATCTTTTTTTGCGGGCGATTTTTCCGTCAGGGGCGGCGGCCAGCTGTTCGCGGAGGTTCCGGCAGAAACAAGACCCGGACAGGAGAACTCTGATATGGCACAAGCTCTCGAAGCCATCGCAAAAACCGTGCGTTCGTGCAGGAAATGTGAGATCGGTTCGACCCGTACCAACGCCGTTCCCGGACAGGGTAACCCCAAGACCCGGCTGATGTTCGTGGGTGAGGCGCCGGGGGCCGATGAGGACCAGCAGGGACTGGCGTTTGTCGGTAGGGCGGGTAAACTGCTGACCGATATTATTACCGCGATGGGACTGACGCGGGAAGAAGTCTTTATCGGTAATATCCTTAAGTGCCGTCCGCCGGGGAACCGCGACCCCAAACTCGACGAGATCGATAATTGCTGGCCGTATTTGAAGCAGCAGTTGGAGACTATCCAGCCGGAAATCATTGTAGCATTGGGTGCCCATGCGGCTCGAACATTGTTGGATACAAAAGAAGCCATCGGCAAACTCCGCGGCCGCTTCCACGAATACAAATTCTCCGACGACCTCCCGCCGGCCAAACTCATGCCCACCTACCACCCGGCGTATCTGCTTAGGAATTACTCCTACGACAACCGAAAACGCGTCTGGGAGGATATGATGAAAGTGCTAAAGGAATTGGACCTGCCGATCCCGAAGAAGAAGGGGTGATGTTATGTGGAAAATTCCCAAAAAGAAAAGTCGCCCCGGAATTGATGAATACGGCCGTAATGATCTTCATTATGCGGCTTTGGAGAACAAACCGAAATATGTACGCCGACTTATAAAGAAGGGTGTAGATATTAATACACTTGATGATAATGGTTTTTCTGCATTGCATTTCGCAGTTCAAGAGAATAATAAAGAGATCGTGAAAATTTTATTAGAATCTGGAGTACGAGTAGATGTAAAGGATTCTTATGGCAACACACCATTAATGCGAGCTTTGCATAGTTGCTATGCTGCCATGGCGAATGATGAACCGGACGCAGGAGTAATAATAAGGATGCTTTTGAAGGCAGGTGCCGATCCATACTCAGAAAACAATTATGGTGTTAAAGTTATTGATCGTGCACGGGATAGTGCGAAGGATTTGATGCAGTTCTTTGATTTGGGATAAATTGGCCTGAAAGGCCGATGTAATTTAGCCCAGGGCAACGCCCTGGGTAAAAAGTCCCCCAACAAAAGGTGCCCTGAAGGGGCAGGATAAAAAATGGCACAATCATTAGCACAGATATACATACACATCGTCTTCAGTACCAAAGAACGACGACCTTTTATTCAAACGGACATTGAATCGGAGCTTTACGCATATATTGCCGGTGCAATCAAAAAAATGGATGGTTTCCCATGCCTGATTAACGGGACGGCCGATCATGTGCATATTTTGTCAGCCTTGCCCAGAACCGTTACAATAGCAAAATTTATTGAAGGAATCAAACGCCCCAGCAGTCAATGGATTAAAACAAAGGGCCAAATGTATCAAAAGTTTGCCTGGCAGAATGGGTATGGGGCATTTTCGGTTAGCAGTTCCAGAATGGATTCGGTTAAGCGTTATATTACTTGTCAGAAAGAGCACCATCGAGAGCTCTCATTCAAAGAGGAGCTTCTTGAATTTCTTCGAAAATATAACGTACAATACGATGAACGTTATCTGTGGGATTGATTACATTGCCCTTACAGGGCAAAAAGGTTGTTTGTGTGATTCATAAACCCAGGGCGTTGCCCTGGGCTATATTCCTACAGTCTTTCAGACGGTTTCTTGGGGATGGCTTCGCCGTCAGTAATTCAATAGGTTCCTCGACTTTGCTCGGGATGACAACCTATTACCACGCTAAAACTTGTCAATCAGATACCGCGCGGAGAAGAGCAGGTCGATGGTGATGGCGGCGGTGAGGATGGCCCATTTGAACCAGGGCCAGCGGAGGTTTAGTCTTACCAGGGCCAGCAGGATCCACAGTGCCGCTGCGGTCAGGGCGTACATGAGCATGGTCAATTCAAAAACTTCCCGGATGGCAATGATTCGAATTGCCAGTCCGGCGAAGAATGCCGCCAGAATCGATACGGTCGCAGCACAAACCAGAAGCCACTTCGTATCCGCTTTGCCCGCAAAGAGAAACGCCTGAAAGCCGAGGCCGCATAACACTGACAAAAACAAAATCGGAAACGCTGCCCAGACAACGGGTGAGATCTGAAAGACCGGCTCCCAGAAAGACAGAACCACTCCGGCGGCGATGGGGATCAGCAGGGCGATGCGCTGGAGTTTGACATAGACAAAAACGCCCATCAGGGCAAAAATGAGCGAACAATGGTACAATCCGAAGGGGACAATGCCGCCGGACCTGTGGAGCGGAAAGATCAAATCGACGAAATCTTTTACCGTCATGGAAAGCTCTTTCGGCATCAGGAAATGGGGGCCGGTCCACGGTTGTGCCGTGACCCAGAACAGCAGAACAATCCCCGCAAACGGCAGCAGCGTCAGCAGTGCACGAACAGAAAAACGGAACGTATCCGGCGTTTTTCCCTTGTGCCAATACACCGCCGGAAGCAGCAGCCACGGTATCATAACAAACGACAGTCCTGCGAACGGATGAAACATCTCAAAGCTTAACGCAAACGGCCCAAAGCCATAAACGGCGCCGGTGAAAAACGACGGTGTCCAGTTGTTAATCCAGCGTTTACTGATAAAGTAGGCCCCCCATGCCGCGGCGACGGCATTCATTGCGCAGACTGTTTTGAAATTATCCACGCCCAGCACGGGCAAATAGAGGAAGACAGCGAGACAGAGATAGAAGGCGATAGCGGCAATGTCGTTGGCACTGACCCCTGCCGCAATGCGTTTTTTGGCAAGTTCCGGAAACGAGCTTCCCATTCGATACCTTTATCAATAAAAACCACGAATAAACACGAATTTACCCAAATAAAGATCTATATACAGGTATTATCGGCGATTTGCATCGTTACAGACAATTCTTTTTCTTAGACGCACTTGCCATTATCTTTTGAGAAAATGAATTAGTGTATATTCGTGTGTATTCGTGGTTCCATGAACCCTATTTCAGGGTTACTTTACCTGAGCCGGCGGTAATGGTGCCGATTTTATAAACCTGCTCGCCGGAACGGGTCAGTTTTTGGCAGATGGAATCTGCAAAGTCCGGGGCAACCACCAGCACAAAGCCGATGCCCATATTGAACACGCGGTACATTTCCTCGTCTTCGACCGGGCCTTGTTCCTGCAGGTACCTGAATATCGGCGGAACCGGCCATGATTTCGTTCTCAGGGCGGCATTACAATCCTTCGGCAGCACCCGCGGGATGTTTCCGACCAGTCCGCCGCCGGTGATGTGTGCCATGGCATGGACGACTTGCTTGACTTTGTAGCCCCTCAGCAGTTTGACAATCGGTTTGACATAAATTCGCGTCGGTTCCAGCAGCACGTCGCCCAGACGTTTTCCGTCGAGTTCATCAATACAGTCGGTGACGTTGAGTTTGCATTTCTTAAAGCAGATGCTCCGAACGAGCGAGTATCCGTTGCTGTGGATGCCGCTGGAACCCAGGCCCAAAATGACATCGCCCGGCTGAACATTGTCGCCGGTGACGATGCGATCCCGCTCGACCACACCCACGGCAAAACCGGCCATGTCGTATTCGTCCTTGCCGTACAGGTCCGGCATTTCCGCGGTCTCGCCGCCGATCAAAGCACAATCAGCCATGCGGCAACCCGCGGCAACGCTTTCGACCATCTGGGCGACCTGCTCGGGATCGAGATGGTTGACGGCAAGATAATCGAGGAAGAACAGCGGTTCGGCGCCCTGAACGATCATATCGTTGACACTCATCGCGACCAGGTCGATCCCGATGGTGTCATAGCGTCCCATCTGCTGGGCAATAATGACCTTTGTGCCAACGCCATCGGTACAGGCGACCAGCACGGGACTCTTATAATTGCGCTTGAACAGCTTTTCGTCATAGTCCAGACGAAACAGCCCGGCGAAGGCGTTATGCATATTGATCACCCGTGGGCCATGGGTCGAGGCAACCGACCGGCTGATACGTTCGACCATGCGGTCATTGGCGTCGATGCTGACGCCGGACTGTTCATAACTGAGATAATCTTCTTTTTTCATTCCATCTCATTTTGATCAAAAAGCTGCGTCTGATGGCGTTCCATCGAAAATTTGTTCACCACTTTATTGACGGGGATTTTATATTTGCCGCTCCAGCACGCTGTACAATAATGGTCCGACGGCAGAGACGCACAGCTAAGCAGGCCCTCCAGTGAAATATATCCCAGCGTATCAACGCCAAGGAACTTGCGGATTTCCTCAATGGAGTCGATCTGGTTGGCCAGCAGTTCTTCATGTGTGGGAAAGTCAACACCGTAAAAACAGGGATGCTTGATCGGCGGACAGGCCACCCGCATGTGGATCTCTTTCGCGCCGGCCTCACGCAGCGATTTAATCTTGCCCTTTGTGGTGGTGCCCCGGACGATAGAATCGTCGATGACGATAAGCCGCTTGCCTTCCACAACGCTCTTGACGACCGTCAGTTTCAGTTTGACCGCCAGATCCCGCATTGTCTGAGACGGCGACAAAAACGTGCGGCCAATATAGTGGCTCCGCACAAACCCCATATCAAACGGGATGCCGCTTTCATTGGCATAGCCGATGGCGGCGCTGGTACCCGAATCCGGCACCGGCATCACCAAGTCCGCGTCAACCGGGTGTTCGATGGCAAGCTGTCGACCGCTGCGAACCCGAACATCATGTACATTCTCGCCAAAAATCATGCTGCTTTGCTTGGAAAAATAAACGTGTTCAAAAATGCAGTGCCCCGGCGTCACCGTGCCCGGTGTGACAAAGAACCGGCTGCTTAAACCGTCCTTGTCGAGCGTAATAATTTCGCCCGGCTCAACATCCCTGACATAGTCCGCGTTAATCGCATCCAGAGCACACGTCTCACTGGCAACACAATAAGCGCCGCTTTTCGTTTTACCCAGGCATAACGGGCGGATTCCGTAAGGATCCCGAGCTGTCTCGATGCGGTCCGGAAACAAAAACAGCAGGGAGTAAGCACCCTGCAAGTGATTCAGTACATGGCCCAGCGGGTCCGGCTTGGTGACATGCGTCGGCTTGGCCATCAGATGCACGATGATCTCCGTATCGTTGGAGGTCTTAAAGATATGGCCGTAGGCCTCGTACTCGTCACGGAGCAGCGATGCATTGATCAGATTTCCGTTATGCGCTACAGCGACCTGTCCACGCGAGAATTCGCTCAAAAACGGTTGGGCGTTGGTCGGATTGCTCGAACCCGTCGTCGAATACCGCACATGCCCGATCGCCATTGGATTTTCCAGCCGCTCAAGGACGCCCCGGCTGGACCGAAAAACCCGGCTGACCTGCCCCATCCCTGTAAAGCAGTGGATCAGTTCGCCGTCGCCGGAGGCGATCCCCGCCGATTCCTGACCGCGGTGCTGAAGACTGTGAAGCGCAAAATATGTTTTCTGTGCCGCATCCGGATCGCCGTAGATCGCGAATATGCCGCACTCTTCTTTCTTTTCTGTCATTAAAACCTCGAAAAAGGGCTCAGTTCCTGTCCTGTCTTGAAGTCAGTCTATCCGAAGGGGTTTGTCGAGTCAATGGTTTTGTATCCGGAATGGGCCAAATATAACAGTGGAAATCTTTGTGCAATTCAGTATAATATGCACCTTTTATCGAAAACACTTTTTAGGCGGAACCCGATGGAAATGAAAGTCAATTTGTCACGTCCGGATATCACAGAGGCCGAAATACAGGCCGTTGTCGATGTTTTACGCACCCCCAACCTGTCGCTGGGGCCCAAGGTACGCGAATTTGAGCAGGCGTTTGAACAGTATATCGGCATCAAACACGCCATTACCGTCAACAGCGGCACCAGCGGGCTGTATCTGTGTGCCAAGGCCATGGGCTGGGGGCCGGGCGATGAGATATTGGTCACGCCGTTTACGTTCATTTGCTCGGTCACGGTGCCGATGATGGTGGGGGCGACGCCGGTCTTTGTCGATATCGACCCGGTTTCGCTGAACATGGATCCGTCGAAAATTGAAGAAAAAATCACTCCCAAAACCAAGGCGATATTGCCGGTCGAAGTGTTTGGCAATCCCGCCGGAATGGATGAAATCTGCAAAATTGCCAAAAAGCACAACCTGCCCGTTCTGGAGGACAGTTGCGAGGCACTGGGCTCGACCCTTAACGGTAAAAAAGTCGGTACATTTGGACAAATGAGCGCATTTGCGTTCTATCCCAACAAGCAGATGACCACCGGCGAAGGCGGGGTCGTCCTGACCGATGATGATGACTTAGCGGAATTGTGTATTTCCATGCGGAATCAGGGTCGCGGCAGGGGCGGCGGATGGCTGGCCCATGAGCGGCTCGGGTACAACTATCGCCTGTGTGACATTAACTGCGCGTTGGGCATTGTCCAGCTTTCGCGGATTGAGGAAATGATCGCAAAACGCGCCCACGTCGCACAGATGTATCAGGACGCGCTGGCCGATGAAGACCGGCTGATTCTTCCGCAACCGCCGGCCAACGGCCGCATGAGCTGGTTTGTCTTTGTGCCACGGCTCAAACCGGGCTATACCATGGACCAGCGAAACACACTTCTGAAAAAGATGCTCGACCGCGGCATCCAGGTCAGCAACTACTTCCCGCCGGTCCACCTGCAGCCGTTCATCGCCGAACAGTTTGGCTGCAAAGTCGGCGACATGCCCGTCACCGACGAAGTCGTCAAAGGCACGTTCGCACTGCCGTTCTACAACAACCTGACGCAGGACGATGTCGCATTGGTCTGCAAAGAACTGCGAACCTGCCTCGACGAAATATAGATTGTACCGCCGGCATCCTGCCGGCAGGTTTTGGTTTTCTACTTTTGCATGACATTCTGACTTGACTTTTTCCTGTTTAGGGCATATCTTGTGCTGCGCATTTACAGGTTAAAAACAGGAGTCAATGATGGGCGCAGAATTCAAAAGTCGGGCCGGGTTTATCCTAATCAGCATATCATTACTATTCTTAGCTCATACCGTATTCGCTGAAGAACCCGTCCGGTTTGCTGATGGAAATCTCAAAGAAGCAGTGGAAAATGCATTGAATAAAGAAAACCCAACCCCGTTTGATATGAGAGGATTAGAGTGGCTGCCTGAATTTCTTATGTATGGATATTCGTTTGGGATTTGTGATATCGATGATTTGACCGGACTTGAATATGCTGTCAATCTTGAAGCATTGGGGATTCAGTCGAGTTCGATAGATGATTATTCAGTGATTTCGGAGTTAAGGAACCTGCGGGAGCTGAAACTGATTTCGTGTGGGATTTCTGATTTGGCTGGTGTGGTGTCCGCAATAAAGGGACTCGAAAAACTCGAATCACTTTCTTTTTATGACAATCAAATCAGCGACATTTCCCTATTGACCGATTTTCGGGGCCTAAAGGCACTGAATCTGCAGAATAATCCTCTCAATGAAGAGGCTTACAGGGTCCATCTCCCGCAAATACGCAAAAACAATCCTCGAATTGAAATTGCCGTGGCCTTTCGGCTGACTCAATTAATCGCTCCGGCGGTTGTGTTTGTGGTTTTCATTATTGTGGCACTGGTTTTCATCTGCCGAAGTTGGAACACAAGGGGGTGGATTTTTGAATCAATCGCGGCAGTCGTGGCTGCCGGGGTGGGTTGCTTTTTAGGGCTTGGTGCGCAGATTCTGTATGTCTATACGGATTCCTTTATCGAGTTTTTCGGCAACGGATATGAAAATCCACCATGGGTCGGCGGTGTTATCGGCGGAGTGCTTTGTCTGCTGGCAGGTATTTGGTTTGCTCAGTACTTAAGGCTGGCACTCAATGAAGGATGTCAAAGGGGCAGGATTGTTGGCAGAGGTGTTTGTGTCGGCATCGTTTTGGGTATCCTTTGTTCAAGCACTGTTCATGTTCTGCTGATGGTTGCTTATCGGAATCCCCATCTTGCCCCGATATTCATCGGGGCGATTTTTGGTTTTGTCGGCGGCATTATCACCGGGCTTGTCGTTTCTGTTGCTTTCATCCTAACCCATAGGGCCAAATCCATTGAGCCAAATGCAGAAACAGGAGAGAAAAGATGAATACCACAAACGATAAACCCCAAAAGAAGCTGTGCGTGATCACACTCATTCTGATAATTTTCACGGTTGTGTCGATAACACTTTTAATGACGCTGATGGGCCGTCATGGACTTGGGATGCAGTCTGAACTTTTACTGGAAGACATTCTCTACGGTCTGCTGGTGATGATACCATTACTTGCGGTGGCCTCGCTGATACGAATCAGTCTTAATGGTCACCGGTTAATAGGACGGACGGCCTGCTGGGTGACATTAGTATTCGCATGTTTCTTTCTTTACTTGATGGCATATTCTGAAATCGTAACCATTCACAATTATTTTTGAAAAATTCACAAAAAAGACTTGCGCGATACACAACTATCTGCTATTCCATGATTTATGGACGATAAAGATGTTGTCATATCGCAGTTACTCGAAGAGATTGCT
>Ga0224495_10000287_pt1 | contig 41106 bp, 33 predicted proteins | sample SF_Jul11_sed_USG_FD_168128 | JGI IMG/M metagenome (GOLD analysis project Ga0224495, IMG submission 168128) | Sediment microbial communities from San Francisco Bay, California, United States - SF_Jul11_sed_USGS_4_1 | ecosystem: Environmental > Aquatic > Marine > Sediment | place: USA: California... | reverse complement strand
AAGAAGGGCCATGTGGACGCGGACCCGCCACAGAAGATTAAGGTCAAGGAAGAGGCCGAACAACCCAAGGTCAAGAAGCCAAGAGCCAAGAAAAAACAAGCTGCTGAGACCGAAGCTGCAAAACCAAAAGCAGCTAAAAAGCAAGCCGCCAAGAAAAAGCTCGAGGGCAAAATCATCGAGGAAAACGGCGTCAAGTACCGCTTAGTTCCAGGTAAACCGCACTACAATATGAGCCAGAACACAGACCTGTTCGAGAACGGCCTGGCACTTGATGAAAAAGTCGGCACCCGAGCAATCGAATTGATTGAGAAACACAAGGACAAGCCATTCTTCTTCTTTGTGCACTTCGCCGAAGTGGACCATAAGGGCCACAAGCAAGGGGAGAACTCCAAGGAATACAACGACGCCTTAATCTCCAACGACACCTGGACCGGCAAAATCATGGACAAAGTCAAAGAATTAGGACTGGCCGACAAGACCCAGTACTACATTACGGCCGATCACGGTTTCAATGAGGACGGAAAAGGGCACAGCTTTGCGCCCTACGTTTTCCTGGCCACGAACAACAAGAAGGTCAATCGCGACGGCCGGAGGCAGGACGTAGCCCCCACTATTCTTGAGGCCTTCGGACTGGATTTGAAAAAGGTTGAGCCGCCGCTTGATGGCATTTCGCTGACTAAGCCGGACAACCGTCCGCCGGCAAAGATCGACCCGGTGAAGAAAACCAACAAGACACCCACAAAGCAAAAGGCCACGCAAAACAGAACAGACAAGAAAAGAAAGGCAAAAAGCCAGTTATAAGACTATCAATAAAACGCGACAGAAACAAAAACAATCACATCGTAAAGTAACAGGATGTGAATCCGTCGTATTCACATCCTGTTTCCATATGGAAAGCCAAGTTCAGAGAGAATCCTACCAAGCGGGTTGATTATGCGGCCTTGCTACCGCCAATCGCCGGGATAGTAGACAAATTCGGGCCGAATTCCAAACTTTCTGCTCAACTCATCTATGAGTACATGCGTCATTTGTCTCTGGGAATCAGTCGGGCGATCGCTTTTACCGTCAGCTATAACACAGATGCGGATAGTCTGACCGCTGCCGTACCAGGTTCGGCCCGGTATTATCGACCACTGATTTTGCCATTTCTCGGTCGACTGTATCTGGCCGTCGCCACCGCCGAGACCGTTACAGACGACAAAGTGGCAGTTGATATCCTCGGCACTTGCCAAGCCGCCCAACGAGGCTAACTGCTCAATATTACCGGCCTTGGTGCCGCTATAATAGACCTCGATGCGATCCCAGCGTCCGTGGGACTGAAAGGTTCGAGAGCGAATAGCCTTTTCGACAGGTATAAGCGAAGAAAGGGAAAACACTCCCGCGGAAGGAGGATTATCTCCCAAGGCCATTAAGATAATTGCCCCGGCCGTCATTGAAACCAGCAGCGCTGCCAAAACCTTCGCCACCCTTGGCTGATTCGACATTGTCCCATCCTTGGCAGGTTCCCATTTTCCGCCGTTAGCAAACTAAGGACGAACAAAATGGATCCCGAAAAAACTTCAAAGCGCCTGCCTGTTACTATCCAAGCAGTCATTATTTTCTATACCATTATCGACACTTGTCAATAAAATACTCCAAATTTTGCAAAAATTTTTGCAATTTAACTACGGAGTTCGCCCGGCTCCGCAACTCGTAAAAAATCGTACCTGTGCGCGCGCAGCTTCAGGCGCAGGCAAAATGGGGACACCACCTAACACGATAAAGCGTCCCCGGTGTTGTCGTGACATTAACCTGAACCGTCGAAACTCTCGAACAGCCATAAAAGCTTGACTAAATGGCCGTGCTCTGATAAAAAGGGGATATCAAGTTTTTCAAGGCTGGGCAGCTATATCTGAATTCGACGTTGTAAAAAAGCTGTAACATTTGACAAGCCGTGAAAGATATCGCGACTCGCGTCGCCGGACGTCCACTATGCAAGAAACGAGCGTAAACAAAAGTGAATCTCCTGGAGCTTCAGATAACAAGAAGAAGGTCCTAATATTTGTCGTTTGCTATAACGCTGAAAAATGGATTGAGTCGGTTCTTGACCGTATCCCAAACGACATACTCAAAAACAAGGATTTTTCCACCGAGATTCTCGTCATTGACGACCAATCACCGGACCGAACCTTTTATGCAGCCGAGGATTACGCCCGGCGTCGACCGGAAATCAAAATTAACGTTTTGTATAATCCAAAAAACCAGGGCTACGGAGGCAATCAGAAAATCGGCTATTTCTACGCCCTCAGGAAAGGTTTTGACGCCGTTGTCCTTCTACACGGAGACGGCCAATATGCGCCCGAGTACCTTGGCCAGATGATACAGCCAATTCTTGATGAGGAAGCCGATGCCGTTTTCGGCTCCCGAATGATTCGCCGGCTGGACGCACTGAAAGGTCGAATGCCACTGTATAAGTGGATAGGTAACCAACTGATTACCGGTATCCAGAACAGCATCCTAAAATCCCACCTGTCTGAATTCCACAGCGGTTACAGGGCCTATAACACAAAAACCCTCGCATCAATTCCATTTGAGCACAACTCCAACTACTTCGACTTTGACACCGATATCATTGTCCAGTTGTTAGACACGAAAAAACGCATTAAAGAAATCCCCATTCCAACTTTCTATGGCAATGAGATTTGCCGCGTCAACGGCATAAAATACGCGATACGCATCATTGGCTCATGCATTTTATCCAGAATAATGAGGCTTGGAATTTACTATCATCCGAAGTTTGATTACCAACTTACCTCAAGCTCTACTTATCAGACGAAATTGGGATATCTCAGCTCTCACCAGTTTGCGCTGGATCGAGTAGCTCCCGGTGCGAAAGTGTTGGATGTCGGTTGTGGGTCCGGCTTAATGGCAGAGCATCTTGGTGCCAAGAACGTAAAGACCATCTCTATAGATAAGCAGGTTTCAGAAAAGACGCGGCAAACCTCCTTGAAATGGCTGGAAGCAGACCTGGAACAATACGATTTTTCCGATGATTTCGGCGATGTGGATTATATTTTATTATTGGACATTATAGAGCATCTGAAATCTCCAGAGCGATTTCTGCGCGTTCTGCGAGAACGTTACAGCCGGTCATCTCCGGAGTTTATTATTACCACGGGCAACATAGGCTTCTTTGTCATCCGTTCCGGTTTGTTTTTCGGCAGCTTCAACTATGGTCGTCGCGGGATATTGGACATGGACCACAGTCGTTTGTTCACGTTTTCAACGCTTCGTCGGACATTGGAGTTATGCGGGTATGAGCTCATCTCGAAAAAAGGCATACCAGCACCTTTTCCGCTGGCCATAGGTGACGGCCGGCTGGCGCGGTTTCTTCTACAGATAAATCGTCTTCTTATCTTCCTCTCCAAAAGTTTGTTTTCGTACCAGATTGCCATAGTCGCCAAGCCTCTACCGACCCTGGAGCACCTTCTGAAAGATGCGCACGAAGCCAAGAAACAAAAACTCAGTGACCCCGCTTTGCCGAAGGGCTGAACAGAGTGATCTCAAAAAAGCCAATCAAACGCCGAATACGACGCAAAGCAGCGTCTGCTGCTAAGGATAAAGTATCCCCCTTACGGCAATCCCGGCACCTTTGGTCAAGATTTATTCTGCCCTTAGCCGTGTTCTGCTGGCCTTTTCTTTATCTTTATCGCCATGTTCTGGCCATAAACGGCCAATATACCGCCATAGGTAACGATTTTATTCTTCTGTACTATAAATATAAAGTGTATCTGTTAGCCTGTCTTTCTGACTTTCATTTCCCCCTCTGGTCGCCGGCTGAAGGCGCAGGGTATCCATTTTATACCAATCCATTCACCCAGGCCTTCTATCCGCTCAATCTCTTACTGGTCCTCTGGTACAAAATCTTAGGCGGGTATAATCCTCTGGACTACCAGGTTTTTACTGTTCTCGGCATTTCGATATTCGGCCTTGGTCTCTTCATGTGGCTACGGCTGATAAACAGCAACCTGAGGGCTGTTGTTTTCAGCGTGCTCATAATGTCGGTGAGCTTCAAGGTCACTGAAATTATACGATTCCCCAACGCCGTCCACACGGCGGCCTGGTATCCCTGGATTCTCTATGCGTTGACCAGAATTTTACTGAGCAAGTCGCTGAAAAACACCTTGGTCAGCGGGGTCCTGCTGGCGTTCTTCCTGATATGCCTGTTTACGGGCGGCTACCCCTATTATGTCTACTACGGCATCTTTCTATTTATACCTTACCTGCTGGCATTTTTAGCCAAGCCTCTTCGTGAGCCTTTGTTTGGACCTTACACAATAAACCGGAGGCGCGCGTTCGCAACTTTCATATTGGCGGGCGGTGCAGCTCTGGTTATCTGTGCCCCGTATGTCATCGGTATTAAACGCCTGATGGCGGAAACCATAGACCGTGCCGGAAAAGATTTTGGATATTCCACAGCCCATGTGTTCAATTTCGAGGACACATTAGGCTCCCTTGTGTATCCACCTGCAGCATCAATAGAAGGGTGGTATTTCTTTAGCATTGCCGGGCTTTTGGTAATCCTGCTATATATGCTTACCCGGAGTAAGGTTAATCCTGAGAGTGAAGGAAGAAACGGCGGAAAAGAGACGGTGACACCGCAGCACCCCGGCGACCTCCGGATCAAACTGTTTTTTATCATCTGGATTTGTATTATCACCTACATTAGCTATGGGCGACACTCGTATCTGTTCAGGCTGCTTTGGAACTATATGCCCGGGTTTTCCAGTCTCCGCGTCTGGGGGAGGTTAAATATCATTCTGGTCCCGATTCTTGCCTGGCTGCTGTCGATTTCCTATGCTTCGTTTGAATCATCACTCTCCATCAAAAAGACCCCTGTCCTCAAGGAGCGTTCATATTTACACGCCCCGATTGCTGTGCTTGCAGTGGTCTACACATGTATTCTTTGTGTTCAAATCTACTTTTACCATAATAATATTCACGACAGGCTCTGGACCATATATTTCAAGCACTTGTCGCCACAAAGTATACAATTCATTGTTTACGGCGCTGTAGCGTTCGCTGCATTTCTTTCAATTGTGCTTCTCAGCAAACGGGTCAGCTTCAAATCCAACAGGGCACTTTCAACTGTGGTTGCTGTCCTCGTGCTGGTTGCGACTGTTGAGATGCGGCATGTTGGCGCCCGCGTGTGGACATACCAAAGACAAGTAGATAGGGAACGAAACACCTTCGATGTTGTAAAGGTGAATGAAGCTTCGTTTAATCTTCGCCGAACTGACCGCAACGACACGATAGCCCTTCCAAACTTTAGTGTCGGCGTCTTGCCGAATTGGTATTTTGGCAGATATAACAAATTCCTCAAAGAAACCGAGGATGAATTGGAGGCAAGAAGGGCATTTTTGGGCATACAGGAAGCGAGAAGGATTTTCTTTTCAGAATCCATAAAGCATTCCACTGTTGGGGCCTTTCTTCTCGATACGGCCCGCTACCAGCGTCCCGGCAAACTGTTGTCCTATACCGGTGATGAGCTTATATGGGAAATCAACGCACCCATCGAGGGCTACCTGAGTTTTATCGATAACTGGGATCGGGGCTGGAAGGTTTTCGTAGACGAGAAAGAAGCAGATATAGAACTTCTTTTTGGGACTTTCAAGTCGGTTCGGCTCGCGCCCGGCCACCACCAAGTCAGGTTTTGCTACCAGCCGGGATTGTTCTAAGCAAGAGTCTCAGGCTTCTCAATAACAATAGTATGGCCAAAAAAACTTGACTAAACACACTTGTTCTGCGATAAAACCGGATGTCAAATTTGTCTCATTAAAAAACTGGAGATAACAATGGCAACAGAATTTCGTCCTTTATCTTCCGAGGAAATTGCCAGGCTCACTGAGCAAGGCTGCAGTTGTGCCGACTGGTCGAAGGTTGAGGTTGCTGAAGGCTTTGACCCGGCAAAAGTAAAATCTACACATTTTTGCGGTTACATAAAGCTGGGTGTGTTTGAGAAGGACGTATCCTTTTTCGGCGGCGTTACGAAGCCGGCAGGGATCAGCAACGCAACAATCCACAATTGCACTATCGGCGACAATGTCTACATAAACCAGATAAGAAACTACATCGCCAACTATATAATCGAGGATGATGTGGTAATAGACAACATCGACCTGCTTGCAGTGGAAGGCGAAAGCTCATTTGGCAATGGCACCGAGGTTGCTGTTGTCAATGAGGCCGGCGGCAGAGAAATACCGATTTATGACAACTTGTCCGCCCACACAGCTTATATAATAGCTTTTTATCGTCATCGGCCGAAAGTCATTGAAAACCTGCAAAAAATGATAGCCCACTACACCGTTTCCGTCACCTCCTCTACTGGCCTTGTGGCAAAAGGTGCAAAGCTTATAAACTGCCGAATTATCAAAAACGTGAAAGTAGGCCCGTTAAGTCTTATCGAGGGAATAAACAGGCTTGAGAACGGCTCAATCAATAGCCGCCCTGAAGGCCCTGTTTATATCGGTCCCGGCGTTTTTGCAGAAGATTTTATCTTCTGCAGCGACTCGAAGATTACCGACGGCACAATAATATGCAAATGCTTCGTAGGGCAGGGCACGGAATTAGCCAAGCAGTATTCCGCGGAAAACTCGGTATTCTTTGCCAACTGCGGTGGTTTCCACGGTGAAGCATGCGCGATATTTGCGGGGCCCTACACCGTAACGCATCATAAATCCACATTGCTTATTGCCGGGTTGTTTTCCTTTTTGAATGCCGGCAGCGGCACTAACCAAAGCAACCACATGTACAAACTGGGACCGACCCATCAAGGCGTAGTGGAACGGGGCTCCAAGACCGCCAGTGACTCATATATGCTCTGGCCGGCAAAGGTTGGGGCTTTTACAGTCGTCATGGGAAGACACTACAGGAACTCAGATACTTCAGATTTGCCTTTTTCATACCTGATTGAGCACGAAGATGAAAGCATTCTTGTCCCCGGTGTGAATTTACGCAGCGTTGGTACCATCCGAGACGCTCGAAAATGGCCGAGACGCGACAGGCGGAAAAGTCCTAAAAAACTCGACTACATAAATTTCAGACTTTTAAGCCCCTATACAATTCAGAAAATGCTCAACGGCTGCCAGCTACTTGAAAAGCTTAAAACAACCTCCGGCAAAAACACAGAATACTATACCTACAACAATGTCAGAATTAAGAACTCCTCTCTGGACAGAGGCATAAAATTCTACAAGATGAGCATTGATAAATTCCTGGGCAATTGTCTTATTAAAAGGATTGAAAACAAACAACTTGAAAACGTTGACGAACTTCGGACGGTACTTCAGCCAGAAACAAACATAGGGCCTGGCAAGTGGGTCGACCTGGCCGGCCTGTTCGCTCCGGAACAGGCCGTTCAAAAGTTACTCTTCGATATTGAAAACGAATCTATCCGCACGCTGGATGATTTAACAGAGACTTTCCGCTCAATACACAGCAGATATGAAGTGTATGAGTGGGCCTGGACAGCAAATGTTTTACAACAGCGTCTTTCAAAAATGATTGACAAAATAACTGCAGACGATATTATTGAACTAACAACAAGATGGAAAAAGGCCGTCGTAGAACTCGACAACGCCCTCTTTGCCGATGCCAAAAAGGAATTTGCCGCTACCGTTCAAATCGGGTACGGCCTCGACGGTGATGAAACAACAAGACATAGCGACTTCGCAGCGGTGAGAGGACTCTTTGAAGAAGATAGTTTTGTTTCTGAGATCGAACATCATATAACCAGCAAAACAGCTCTCGGCGATGAGCTTATCAGCCGAATGGAGAAATTTCGTCAACAATAACTAAATCGAACAAGGAGAAATGTATGAGAGTCATCATTGAGCCAAGTTATGAATTAGCAACCAAATGGGCCGCCAACTACGTTGCCAAAAAGATAATTGAATTTAACTCGAAACCTTTTGTGCTGGGCCTTCCTACAGGCTCCTCGCCGATAGGGATGTATAACGAACTTGTGGAGCTTTGCAAGTCTGGAGTAGTTTCATTCAAGAATGTTGTTACCTTTAATATGGACGAATATGTGAATCTTCCCGAGGACCACCCTGAAAGCTATCATTCATTTATGAATAAATATCTTTTCAGCCACATAGATATTCCAAAAGACAACGTCAACATTCTCAACGGCAATGCCCGTGACCTTGAAGCCGAATGTGCGGGCTACGAAGAAAAAATTAAAAAAGCAGGTGGCGTCAAGCTTTTTGTCGGCGGCATAGGTCCCGACGGCCACATAGCGTTTAATGAGCCTGGCTCGTCACTATCGTCAAGAACACGCATCAAAACACTAACTTACGACACTATCGTGGCCAATTCGCGATTTTTTGACGACGACATTAACAAAGTCCCCAAAACCGCCCTGACCGTGGGCGTAGGAACCGTACTTGACGCTGAGGAAGTCCTGATTATTGTCAACGGTCATAATAAGGCCCGCGCATTGCAGCACGCCGTCGAAGAGGGTGTAAATCATATGTGGACAATCAGCGCCCTTCAACTGCACAAGAAAGGTATCATCGTCTGCGACGAAGAGGCGACCGCTGAGCTAAAGGTAGGCACCGTAAAATACTTCAAAGATATAGAATCAGCCAATCTCGACCCGGCCACACTCTTACACTGAGTTTTTTAAGGTGAACCTCCGATTATAGGCCGGGAGGTGCCGGTGGAGGCTCTTTGCCGGGCGGATAAACGATGTTCGCCTCGGTCCTGAGCTGCACGAGATACTTTTGAAAAAGTTCGCTTTGCTTTCTTCGCTTCAGCATGCTTTTGATCTCGTCCCCGGCCTGCTCAAATGTTTTACGACTGGCTTCTTTGCGGTCGGTAACCTTTATTATATGATATCCAAACCGGGTCTCCACGACGTCGCTTGTCTGCCCGATCTTTAATTCGAAAGCGACTTTTTCAAAGGGTTCATCCCATACACCTCTGGGTCTAAAACCCAGGTCACCACCTCTTGGTGCCGAAGGATATCCTCCAGTAGCTTTGGCTAATTCGGCAAAATCGGCACCCTCTTTGATTTGTTTGAGCAAGTCTTGCGCCTTCGCCAGCGCTTTGGCTTTTGCCTCATTAGGGTCGGTGTTAGGGTCGGTAGTATCAGGTAGGACAAGAATATGACTCACTCTGACCTGCTCAGGAGTGTCAAACTGCTTTATATTTGCAGAATAGAAGTTGTTGGCATCGGTATCTGTAATAGTTAGCTGATCGCCAAAATCGGCCTCAACCAATTTCCCAAGCATGACACCCCACTGGACCTGTTGCTCCCATTCATCATAATCCATGCCGCGGCTTTGCAGCATTTTCTTGAACTCTTCTACGGACATCCTCTGCTGATCGACTATTTCGTTGACCTGAACACGTATATCTTCTTCAGTAACGGTTATTTTGGCTGCCCTTGCTTTTTCGCCTATCAGTTGTATTGCGATCCTTCTGTCCAGCACTTGTTGCCTGAATCGTTCCTTGTTCTGCTCAACGTACGCAGGCGGCGCTTGTGCAGTCATCTTCTTAATATCCGCTTCTATATCTGTTTCCATAATAGCCACGCCGTTGACGGTTACAGCAACTCCGTCTGACGCCGCTTTAGTTGCCTGTTTCGGTTCAACAACATTCGTGTCAACCTGGGCAGGGGCGTTCGGTTCAGGTCCCTCCTTCTCGGTCTCGGCAGAGGGCTTCTGTCGGCAACCAAAAGCAACAACTAATATTACAAGCCAAGCCACAATTGTCAGATATCTTTTCATAATTTTTACCTTTCTTAATACGTTTAAAAACCTCATCGGCAATAAAAGGACCATTATCCCGTCAAAAACGAATCTGTCAACATTTTATGCTTCAACTCCGGCACAATCCGAGAATTAGTTGACTTAGGTGAGCAATCTACTAAAATACTGATTCGTGAATCGCGAATTGAATCATCAACCGTGAAATTCACAATACGAAAATAATTTCAGAAACCAATAGGTTCCGGTCGTGTCCGAAAAAAAGGAAAGCTGCGGTTTATTCGGCATTTTTGGTGATGAGGAAGCCATTCAAAAGACCTATGTCGGTTTGCATAGTCTTCAGCACCGCGGTCAGGAATCAGCAGGGATCGCCTCCAGCAACACTGACTTAATCCGGTGCCATACAGGTATGGGTATGATAAGGAGGGTTTTCCGCAGTGGTTCGGGGCTTCTGGAGAAACTGGCTAACCCAATAGCGATCGGCCACGTGCGGTATTCAACGACGGGTGCCAGCAAGGCCGTTAACAGTCAGCCTCTTTTGGCCGAGTACTCCGGTGGGCAGGTGGCAGTGGCCCATAACGGCAATCTCGTAAACGCTTCGCTGCTACGGGATGAATACGAGGCATACGGCAGTATCTTCAAATCAACAGGTGATACTGAAATAATTATCCATTTGCTTGCAAAGCCGACCCATGTTGCCAAACCCGACCCATTGGCACACGTATTGAATCACCTTCAGGGAGCTTACTGCCTGCTGTTTTTGTTTGCCGACCGGATTGAAGCGTCCCGTGACCCTTGCGGCATCAGACCTTTATGCATCGGCCAAACCGAAAAAGGAAGCTTCGTCGTAGCCAGTGAAACCTGCGCTCTCGATGCCGTAGAGGCAAAGTTCATTCGCGAAGTTGAACCCGGTGAAATCGTTCAACTGGACAAAAACGGCCTTTCCAGCAGATTTTTCGTCAAACCCGGCACTATCACACCAGCCCACTGTATCTTTGAACATATCTATTTCGCAAAACAAAACTCTCTGATTTTCGGCGAAAACGTGCATGAACTTAGAAAAAAACTCGGAAAGCAACTGGCAATAGACCATCCGGCCAATGCAGACGTAGTAATACCCGTGCCGGACTCAGGAACATCATCGGCTATAGGATACGCAGAACAAAGCAAGCTGCCTTTCGATATGGGACTGGTCAGGAGCCACTACATTGGCAGAACATTTATCTCTCCGGACCAAAAATTAAGAGAACTCGAAGTGAAACTGAAGCTGGCCGTGGTAAAAGAAGCCGTATGCGGCAAACGTGTCGTAGTCGTGGACGATTCAATCGTTCGCGGCACGACCACAAGAGGCAAGATCAGGGCTCTACGACAGGCAGGCGCAAAGGAAATCCATTTGCGGGTGAGCTGCCCGCCGATAAGATTCCCCTGTTTTTACGGTGTCGATTTTCCCACCAAAGAAGAACTGCTGGCAAATAATCGCAATCTGGAGCAAATCAAAGAATTTCTTGAAGTGGACAGTATTGGTTACCAATCGCTCGATGGTTTGCTGTCTTGTGCGGCACTGCCGAAAGACCACTATTGTACTGCCTGCTGGATCGGCAAATATCCAATTCCGGTAGATATTGCGTTTAACAAGTTTTCTATGGAACACAATCAGATGTATATGTTCGATAAAGACAACGTGTAGCATAACTCTTAAAGCGAAATGCAAGATACGAAATATATCAGCTACGAACAAACGGGCGTGAGCATCGATGCCGGCGACGAGATGGTTCGGCAAATCCAGTCCTGCGTTGCCAGCACATTCGGGCCGCGAGTCATAGAATCCGAGAATGCGTTTGCAGGAATGTTTCGTCTCGACTACGATGAAAGACTCTTCAAAAGGAATTACAAAAACCCGGTCCTGGTAGCCTGCACCGATGGCGTAGGCAGCAAAGTTAAAATAGCCGGCAAAATCAAAAAGTTTGACACTGTAGGCATCGATTTGGTGGCGATGAACGTCAATGACATGCTCGTTCAGGGGGCCGAACCGTTGTTCTTCCTGGACTATCTGGCTGTCAATAAACTGGAGCCGAAGATAATTGCCGAAATGATAAAGGGCGTCGCCGCCGGCTGTTGCCTGGCTGATTGTGCCTTGATAGGAGGTGAAACCGCTGAAATGCCGGATACCTACGGCAAAGGAGACTTCGATATGGCCGGATTCGCAGTAGGTATAGTCGAGCGGAAAAAAATCATCAACGGCAAAACAATCAGGAAAGGTGATGTAATACTCGGCCTGGCCTCAAGCGGATTGCACAGTAACGGCTATTCACTCGTTCGCAATATCTGTTTCAAGCAGGCTAATCTTAAAACGACCGATACATTGGAGGAACTCGACGGTGCCATGCTGGGCGACGTCCTGCTGGAGCCGACGCGGATTTATGTTCGGCCGATAGTGAAACTGCTCTCGAAGTATAAGGTCAAACGCATCGTCCACGGCATGGCCCACATTACAGGCGGTGGGCTTGTTGGGAATATTCCGAGAGTGCTGCCGAAAGATTGCAATGCGGTTATTAAAAAATCGAGCTGGCCAAAGCACAAGATATTTTCATTTCTACAAGAATCAGGACCCGTCGAAGAGGCTGAGATGTTCCGGGTCTTTAATATGGGGATAGGATTCGTGCTGATAGTGGCGGAGGACTTCGCCAATTCGATAGCTAAAAAACTCTCGCATTTCGGCGAGAAGGTTTATAGAATAGGAAGAATCACAACAGGGACCGGCAAAGTAATCCTTAAATAGCTTATGGATGACAAAATGTGGCAATTACATGGCTTAGCAGCGTCGCTAAGCACTCTGAACGAAAATCACATATCACAAAGGAGGTAAATATGAGCGGCATCTTTGGAGTGGTCTCAAAGGGTGACTGCGCAGAAACTCTTCTCTACAGCACAGATTACCATTCGCATCTCGGAACCGAATATGGAGGTTTGGCGGTGCTTGGAGAGGATTTCACGCGCCAGATACATGACGTGAGCCAGAGCCAGTTCAAGTCAAAATTTTATGACGACTATAAGCACATGAAAGGCAACAAGGGCATTGGTGTAATCAGTGCCTCGGATGAACAGCCTATTTATCTAAACTCAAAATTCGGGCCTTTTTGCATAGTCACCAACGGAATCATAGAAAACACCGAGGAGTTAGCGGCAAAGCTGTTAAAGAAAGGAATCTCCTTCAGCGAGGTAAGCAAAAAAGCGGTTAATGCTACCGAGCTGATTGCAAAACTAATCAGCCAGGGAAACGACCTCGTAGACGGCATAGAGAAAATGTTTGATGCTATAGAGGGCTCCTGCTCACTTCTGCTGCTCAACCGAGCCGGCATATATGCGGCAAGAGACAGATTTGGATATACGCCACTTATCACAGGCAAGCGGGAAGATGCATGGGCGGTCACGAGTGAGACCTGCGCTTTTCCAAATAATGACTTCGAGATAACAAAATACCTCGAGCCGGGAGAAATAATCCTGATCAATGAAGATGGCATAGTGCAAAGAAGAGCAAGTAAAGGAAACATAAACCAAATTTGTGCATTTCTATGGATATATACCGGCTTTCCCGCGTCAAGCTATGAAGGAATAAACGTAGAAATTGTCAGGGAAAGATGTGGCCGCTGCCTTGCAAAACGTGACAAGGACATTAATGTCGACGTGGTCTCAGGTGTTCCTGACTCCGGTGCTGCGCACGGATTAGGGTATGCGATGGAATCCGGGAAGCCATTTAGACGGCCACTTGTGAAATATACGCCGGGATACGGCAGAAGTTATACGCCACCTTCACAACAGACACGCGACCTCATTGCAAAGATGAAACTCATCCCCATTGAAGAGGTCATTAAGGGCAACAGCATTGTTGTTTGCGAAGATTCTATCGTGAGGGGAACGCAGCTTAAGAACTTCACCATAAAGAAACTCTGGGATTGCGGCGCCAAGGAAATACACGTAAGACCCGCCTGCCCACCACTGATGTTTCCATGCCGGTTCAACCTTTCCACACGCTCCACCCATGAACTTGCCGCCCGCAAAGCCATTCGCAGTCTGGAAGGCCATGACCTAAAAAATGTGTCAAAATATATTGACACAAACAGCGGAAAATACAAAAGGATGGTTGAATGGATTAAGAAGGATTTAGATGTCTCCACGCTTAGATATCAAGATGTGGATGATATGGTTCAGGCTATTGGGTTGCCCAAAGAGAAACTCTGTCTGTATTGCTGGACTGGTGAATGCCCAAAACAAGCACGTCCCAAATCAGCAATAGATATAGTGGATGTAGAGAAAGCACCTGCAAAGCAGGTAAGAGAAACAAAAATTCCCCTCTAATCAGGGCTTTACAAGATAATTCTAAAATTTAAAAGGCCGTGACTTGCGTATTGAAAATCGATAGTCACAAATCCAAAATAAAGTTCGCTAAGTTCGCTGCATCAGCAGGCATTTATGCCGTTTTTGCTTTCTGCCTGTTTCAGCCGTATTTCAAAAAGTTCGGTCCGCTTCAGTACCTTGTGGTTGTAAATGTTTGCCTAGCAGCTCTGGGCTGTTTTGTACTGAGTCGGCGGTGGGTATCTTCGTTTGTCGGCTCTTTTTTTGCAGGAGCCATCTATGGCTTTGGGCCCTTTGGGCTCTGGTTATCCGGCTTCCACCCATCGGTCGGTCTTTTAGCAGCAAGTATACCGTGGCTGCTTTGCCCGGCCGCGCTCTACTCGAAAAGAAAGCGGTGGTGGATAAGCGCGCCGCTCTCAACCCTGCCGTTTTTGGTGATATGGCTTGCTTTCCAAATATCCGTCCAATACCGCCTTTTCCCAATTCCAATACACACTAAGTTACATTTAGTCGAATTAGCAGGTCTTTTGGCTCCGCTCGTCGCGCTTGAGAGAACGATGCCTCTGGTCGGCTTCTACCATGTCCCTATAGCTGCACTGATTCTCGGTTCATCCATGCTGGTGAAAGCCCGGCGGTTCGGCATAATGGCAATCTTTGCCGTCGGTACAATACTGGCTTTCTGCGGTCCCTTCTTCAACATCAGCCCGATTATATGGCTGACCATCCCTGTTTTGTGCTGCTCGATCCTGATTGGTATGGGGATACAGGGATTTGCCCTGGCCGGCTATGCCGACAGAAAATGGGTCCTGATTACCACAATGATTATGGCGGCCCTTGCCATTATGACCCTGCTTTTGGCGATAAAATACCACAACATATTTGCAGGGCTTGGGGCAAAATACGCAAGGCTCCTGACACAAACCGCAAAGCTATACATACTCGGCGCAATCACGACAGCCGTGATATTCTTTATGGCACGCGCAAAACTGCGACTGGCTGCGCTGCGGCGGATTATTCTCTCTTTAGCAATAGCGATTGATATCCTTTTCTGCGCAAGTTTTATCGCATACAGGATTCTCTAAGAGACTACATAAATGCCGTTGAAAACATCCTCACACAGGCATCGCATTATGAAAAAGTTTCCCGCTCAATTTGTCCGAGGTAGAATCGACCGTCTCTCTGTATAAAATTAATTATTGCATCGAACTGCTGGTCTATAAAACGGGTTTCATTCGAGACCAATGCCATCCCAATAACTGCACTCCTCTTTTGGTCCTGATGGTCAACCTCCGAAACGGAGACATTGAACCTGCTCTTTAGTCGACCAATAACGCTTTTGACGATGCTCCTCTTTCCCTTCAGTGAGGTGATTCCCTGCATATGAATCTCAGCTTTCATCACACCGATAATCATACCTGACTCTTAATACTCGTTCTTCGTATCTGCTCTACTAATCCTGCTATACCAAGCCAACGGATTACAATATCAAAATCGCCCCGCCAGGTCAATCCCTCTCCGCAGTGTAAAAAAAAGCCCCTCAGCCGGAAAACTGTTGCCTGCTACGGCCCAGCGCGATACTATAATATGGCAAAACATGTTATACTGACTTAGGAGATTTGATATGCTTGCAATGTCTGGTGATGCGGCGGTGGCGGTTGGTGTTTCCTCTGTGGTCTTCCTGGTCCTGACCTTTCTGACAGTGCTGGCGGTCCGTTCGGTTCCGAACAAGCTGCTGCTGCTCGGCTTTCTGATGGCAATCACGACGGTCTTCCTGGGGGCCCTGGTGCCTGAAACAGGAAAGCTCCTACTGGCGCTCTTGATACCGGCGATAATCCTGATATTAGCAGGTGCGATTTGCCTAGCCATCGGCTTCGTGGCCAAAATGGTCAAATCCGACAGCAAAGACCAGCCCCCGGCTTAACCAATCTGCCACAAGACTTACAAAAGACTCCGAGTCGCAACCATACATATATTGACCAGCAAACCATCGGAGGAGCATCAAGTCACACCTTCGCTTCCGCCACGATTTGCCGTGTCTGGGGAGATTGCAGCTTCTGGGCTTGTTTGAAGGCAGCGACGGATGATTCGTTCTGTTCCTTGAATAGCTCATTGCCGGTGATAATCTCCTGCAGGGCCTTCGATTTTGTTTTGGCCTGCTTTAAGAACCTCACAGCCCTTGTGCCGTACACTCCGCCCAGTAGGGCACAGATACCGATACCCAGCTCCAGCGCGTTATCGGCCATCTGCCAGGCATCGGGCCGTTCCGCCGATTCGGCCAGAGCCGTCCTCCCAAGCTGCCAGCTCGATTCGTTAAGTACCTGCTGTGCGGTATCAGCCTGCGGCAACTCCTTCGGCAGGCCATAATATGACGTGATGGCCCTGCTCTGAAGCTGCGACAGCTTGGCCAATGCCTGCAACTTTTGCGAAGCAGCTTCGTCTTCGGCTGTCGCCGCAGCGATTGCCGCGGTTCGACTATGCAGCCAAGCGTTTTGCTTCTGTGCCTCGCCGGGTGCAAACCGCAGGCTGTCACATCCACATAATAACAAACAGAGCACAATTGAAATCGATAAAAACTTTTTCATCTTTTCACCCCTTAATTTCACATAGTTTCGATATAATATCATTACGCGGTCAGTACCGGAGATTCGCCTATGGACATAGCAAGAAAATTCAAACCTAAAACCATACTTCTATGGCAAAAAGTCGCAGACCACCCTGAGGCTCAACGAATCATGAGGTTATTTCCTTCTGCCAAGGTGCGGATAATAGAACATCAACGCAAGCCCCCTTCGCCGGAAATGTCCACCGCCCAGGCATTGCTCGCCGGAAAAAGAACCTTGATGATAGGCCAGACCTCATCATTCGTTGGAAGGTTCGACGGTCGACTCGGCGCTAATCTTCATTGTTGTCCCTACTATAAACTGGTGCCCATCTCGAACGGCTGCCCCTATTATTGTACATATTGTTATCTGGCGTTCGTGTATCGCAAGTACTCCCCATTTATCAAGATAAATATCAACTACGACACAATGTTCAAACAAATACGAAAGACAATTTCCCTCACACGAAACAAAATCAGCTTCAACATGGGTGAGATGCTCGATAGTCTTGCACTCGACCACATAACCAATCTGACAGATAAATTAGTTCCATTTTTCTCCGGTTTTTCCAATGCTTACCTGATGCTGTTAACCAAGAGCAGCAATATCGACAATCTGCTTGCCATCAAGCCGAATGAACATACAGTCGTTTCCTGGAGCCTCAACGCTCAAAAGCCAGTCGAACTTTACGAACCGGGCACGGCCAGTCTCAGCGAGCGAATCAGTGCTGCCAAACTCTGTCAGGACAAAGGCTGGCGAATACGGTTTCGTATTGATCCTGGTATTCTCTATCAAAACTGGCAGGCCGGCTACGCCGAGCTAATCGAGAAAACACTAACTCAAACCACGCCCGAAAACATAACAATCGGCATGTTAAGGCTTCTGCCAGGTCATTTTCGCCTTGCAATGGACACATATGGCAATCGTGCTCGAAGGCTCTACGACCATAAATTCGTTAAAGGAGGCGCCGATGGTAAACTGCGTTATACGCCAAAAGAACGTATCAATTTCTACTCCTTTCTAATTGATATGATTCGCAGCTTCGATAAAGAAGTCTCTATCAGCCTCTGCAGAGAAACGCGCGAAATCTGGGAGATCTTGAAAAACCGCTGCGAACCCAAAAAATGCAACTGTGTCGTCTGGTAACAGTCACGCTATGCAACTCTACTCAACTATCACTGTGGATTATCAACCCCAATCTAAATGTGTTTATACTGCTTCATCGAAAAACATATCGACCTTATGGAACACGGATAACCTTTATACCTCCGCGCCTGAGTATTTCACCGGCCACACCTTCTCTGTCACAGGAAGGACTTCCACCCTTCAAGTAGGCTCGGCGAGCACCTACAATTTTTGCGATCTCCAATGTGTGCTTGGCACCATTGACATGAAATCTGGTTACGTCTTGTCCTGTTTCTGGTGCGATTATTCGCAGTTTGCCATCAAGAACCTCCGCACCGCTGCCTTCGAGCCTTTCACTAGTTCTCGGTGTTGGCATACCACCGAGCTGTTCCGGACAAACGGGAACAAGAGCATATCTTTTCTTCAGACGATCGATTAGTTTCTCGCGTTTCTTTGGTTTACGTCCGCGCCAACGACACGGAATCCCAAGCAAACAGGCGCTGACAAGCACAGGTTCGAAATTGATCCCGCAATCAAACAGGTAACCATTGCGATCCTGGCTCTTGCCTGCCATACTATTAACTCTCCAAGATGATACGACACCAAAATCTATGACGCCAACCCATACAAAACTTTAGTCGAAAACACTTACCGCACTGAATGCAACCCTTGATTCGCAGATTTTTGGCAACTCGGTCAAACTGTCGACATGAGAAGCATTCTACCATACAAAATCCGCAGTCCATACAATTAATCACACGTATGATCGTGTAAATCTGCTATATCAACGCGATAGCACCTTTCACTTTCTTTCCGATTTGCCAATAGTAACAATGGCTGTTGGTTCTCCTTACCAATCAAGGTCTTAAATATCCATCCGCGATATCGGCCTTAGAAGAATATTTCTCGAGTGCACGAAGGCGGTATTCGTAGGAAATGCTCGTTGCCGAAAGCGACTCCAGTTTTACATCAAAATTCTTTTGGCACTGACACAGATACGTCACATCGTGCTGTAACAGGTCAAGTTGTCTCTGCAGATTGACCCAGCTACCCACAATCAAAGATCCAAGAAAAACCAACTGAACCAGCACAGAGACATTTATCTGCCTATTAAACTCCCAGCCTCGTGGCTTTTCAAATTTGGCATCATTCATTTCGCTATTAGCTTCAACTCGTTCCTTTATATTTCTCATGACTTCTGGAAGGATTTGTCCTAATGGCACAGGTTCAGATAAACGTCCCTCATCTTTTGTCTCACGTCTGTCATCTCCAATTTCACGGCTCAGCATAGAAAACGTTCTTATCACCGACCCTAAGCATTACCGCATACGTCCCCGCCGACAGCGTTCCCGCCTGAAGAAACGACTCAGCAAGATTGACCGCCTGCATCTGCTGGCCGATTTCGACCGGCAGTGAGCCTGCATCTCCTATCTCAACAGCGATGACGTTATAGACATTGTAGGAGCTATGACTCTTCACTTTAATCGCCCAGCCGGACTCTCTGGCGCCGGGTGAGGTAACAATAGATACTTCCCGCTCAGCCTGGGTACCTTCTCTGGCTAACCTTTCCAATAGCTCTCGGTTGCTTGTGTTCTCCCGTCCATTACTCATAACTGTGGTATCCTTTTACGAACGATTTTTAAATTCGTACACTGCTTTGTAAAATCCATCTGCACCCGCTCTATCCAGCTTGTACTTCGGTTATCACTCTTACAACCCAACAGATCTCTACTCTCAGGGCTGGACATCACCCTGTCGCCAACTCTATAATCAAAGACCAGGTGCGGCGTCTGCACAGATGTTATCTGGATAACCTCAGAACCAGTCTGGGCTCTTTTCCGCACTAATTCATATAACGCAGTAGAATCATCCACCTCATCCGGAGCGCCCAGCGCATCATCGTTGATATTTGCAAAGATACTTCGGCCTGATATCTTGCGATACTTGAACTGACGAGGCAGGGTAATTATATGCTCAACCACAGGTGCTGTTGAGCCGACAGGGCCGTCTGCTAACAAACAATTTAATCTCTCATCGCTGACAACTGATGCAGTTATTCTGAACTTCAAAACGCCCTTCAGAGCTGCTATCCAAGTGTTAACATCAAGCCGGTCACTGCTAAGCCAAACTCCACATTCATCGAGCAGGTTATTGAAAGCATAAAGGTACTGCCACCAATGCAAGCCGTTATCGAACGATACCTGTAAAAAATAGCCCAGCGACCTGCCCTGTTTGTCAGTGGTGAGGGCCGGCCAAAAGCGCCTGCGACGGCACATAAAATTCCCACTCCCGAAAACCTTTGAAAAATCAAATGCATTACCCTGATTGTATGGAGCACCGCTATAGTCGCTTGCTTCATTGAGGCACCACTTACGATATACATCCTTGGCCTGGTGAAAATCAGGGTTTGTCGAAGGAGAGAACTTATCATAATCGGTATCCTCATCAGCAGTATCCCAAGCCTTTACCAGTTCGAAGGTCCCTTCATAAACTTTGAAATCACCCTGGCCTATATATTTATGTGTCACCGGCCAAAAATTTCCCCTCCTGCTCAAAGTTGCGATATTTGTTTTTGATATGCTAAACTGCTCACCAGTACGCTGACAATTTAACTCGACTGCTCTGCCAGTACCACCCTTATAGAACACAATCGCCTGGCCGGGGCCGGTCGGCACAGGCCGGGGAACAAATTTGAATCTTAAGCCAATCCTCTCGCAGCAACGATGCAGAGCTTCTATCAGATTCAAACCGGTCACATCAAGATCTCGAACTGTTTGGTTCTCGGTCAGCGCCCGCAGCTGCTCAATTCCCGGCGTCTGCAATTGGCCGCCCGGCAAATATTCACAGAGAAGGTAATCAATCACCTCCGCGGAGCTCCAAGGCCAGCCTTGAGACGGTTCGGCACAAAAAACTGTATAGCTCTTGCCGTTAACTTGTATCGGCTCCGGATTGGCATTGGTCTTGCCATCAGGATTAAATACGGTATCAATACCAGCCAAAAACAAACTCGTGCCGTCTGAATCGTCGACTCGCCGGCCATAGACGGTGATGCGTTTCAGGTTTGCGCTAAAATCTTTCACAACGATTTCAACCCTTTCGCCGTTAGGCACAATCTCTGTCTCTATGCCCTCTATTTGCCCCTCAAAAAGTGATAATGCAAAAGCTGCCGCGCCCGGCGGGATACCGTTATAAATTTGCTGGATGCAAACGTGCTCTCCCATTGCAAGTTCGGTCTCAATATCTTCAGCAACGACCGTGTCGGCGTTCGCGTACGCAGCAGGATTATAAGCTAATCTGGCCCAGCTAAACTCCGGCCAACCACTGCGCACAATTTCTATTGGCTCAAGAAAAGGACACAACTTACCGCCGACTAAAATCGATACAGAAGACGCGGGAAGCACCATTTGCGTTTGAGTTGACTGGAAAAAGTCAATCCTGTTAGACATACCTTGTATCTCGTGATTCGTAACTTTGTAGCTTGTGCCCCATGTCACGGAAGTCAAGCCACAGTTTCATTCATGTTTCTCATTAAACCGCTTTGGCGCTAAGAATATTGATAACACCGGGACTTGCGATATTAAGCTCGATCTTTATCCGGGCCAATGAAGCATTTTCCATTCCAGCAGAATCTTCAACCCTTATGGCAAACAGATATTTGCCGGTGTTGAGTGGACCACTTTTATAAATGTAAAACATCCGGCCGACATAGCTAATCGTAGCAATTGGGTCTTCATAATCGATTTGCCCTGTACCAGCATCATAATAAACATTGAAACACACCGGTGGTGACTGTTGTTCGATGGGGCAATAATACCAGACAAGCTGTACTTTACTGCCATCCACCTGCTCGGCTCCTGTCTCGAAAACACTATTGGGCTGCGGCTGCGCCAGATCACCACTGGCATCTATTGAAACCTTGACCGCAGCAGCTAAAGTACGTTCTTCACGGCCGAAATTATTGGCCCGACGAATAACGTAGAAATATATCGACCCATTATCGTGTGAAGCATAAATTGGCGGCGAAATTTCAGAAGCCTCTGCCTCAGACACGGCCAGTATGTTCGTAAAATCTATCAGGTTCATGGCGGTCCCACGATAGAGCATAGAGCAACCGGCTATGCGAGGCCAAAAATCCCCTCCGGTCAAGCCCATCCCAACTTTGACACCATCTGCCGAGTCACCTTCATATAAACTTTCGAAAAATTTAGCATCCATTATCAAGCAATCCCAGGTTCTCGGTCCAAGGTGTTCTCGCCATCAGCAATACTCAACTCCAAAATCGTGTTGCCGGTAGAATCTTTTATAGCCATATCACCCGTTGTCTTGTTCTGGCTCATTTTATTGACCAACCGCATCAATGCGTAAAAATCCAACCGAACCTCTATAGGAATATATCGCTCAGCATTAGCCAAGTTGTTATTCCCATTTTTGTCGGCGTCTACAACCCCCACAAGATCGCCTGAATCAAACGGTGCCGTTCCGTACGCAACGCTGAACTTATACCAGCCGTCGCCGATTTCGCCAATTGTCGGGGCGCTGCCCGACTTGTCGGTACCTGCCAATGTCTTTAAGCTTTCAAAGTCCATTTGGGCTGCTGCACCAGTGAGTGGCTCTCCATCATTTGAAACATAAAAAGGTATTTCGATCGCGGTATTTGCCATTGTTTAACTCCTATCGCATGATTTGCAGCCTGCCAAAATTCGCCGCTTTTGCCCGCCTTGCAAACTGGTATTTCTGCAAAATAGCCCCCATCTCAGTTTCATTGTCAGCTATATCAGGCTTGCCTCCTCGCAAAACATTTTGATTCCGTGGCCTGAAATCACCATTATCCGCATCCACGAATTGAGGATCTTGTTCAATAGCATGTTCCGGCAGACCATTTCCTCCCCAACGACCGGAAGCCATTGGTTCTCCATCAATCGCCCAGGCACAACTGTAATCGCTATACATAATACTGCCCGCTACTCTATTTATGACCTCACCTGTGGCGGCAGTGTGCAATAAGAAAATGTTGTTGTGCTGAACCAGTCGGGACTCGGCATCATTCAGCTTTATACAATCATCAATGTCATAAAACACACAGTTGCGTATAACAAGAAAAGTGTCCCAATTGTTAGAGTGTATACCTAAGCTGTAGTTGCCTGTCTTACGAAGGACACAGCCGTCAACAAGCAACGTCCCTATCACATCCCCGTCTATCAACGCTCCTGCCAAACTTCCCACTAACTCAACCCCTAATACATTAACCCATCGACAAGCTTGAAAGCAAAGAGCGGGACCTGTAGCTGAACTGTAGTAACCACCCATTATGATCAGTCCTCTAATATAGAAAGTATCGCTATACACCCCATACTTACAGCCTGTAGACTTACAGTCTTTCAATAAGAAGCCTTGGTAATAGCCTGTAGCCGTAATATAAAAACCATAGTGGGTATTAGCAGCATCGCTAACACAGATATGTCTAAACTCAATACAATGAACATTCAAAACCTTAAACACATGGCAGGCATAACCGTTAGCATCAAACTGGACGTAAGAACCAGCAGCAAGCTCTACTCCATTATCGTCAATGCCTATTATACGTTTCCAGGTGCCAGCGTTGCCATTACCTCCGCCTGCATCAATGTCTATTCGGTCTCCCGTCCCTGAAAATGTCATTGATTTATTTGTCAGGATATTAACATCGTTATAGGATGTCTGGTCGGCTGTCGTATTATCCAAAGCCGTCTGTAGTTTATCAAAAGCACCGCCTACTTTTACGTCACAGGTATTATCCACAGAGTAAGGATATTCGATTTCAATCGTATTAGGGGTTAATTGTGCAGCGTTTACCCTGAACCGGCCATCACCATAGACAGACGAAAAATTTACATTAGCGATGAGTTCTGCAATAACGTTGGTAAAAGCCCCCGTCTTAGTTATAAGTAGCTTACCAGCCGAACTCTGAGTAACAGTACAAGCCGTTGCAGAGCCGTTCCAGGCAGACGGGTCAGAAACCGGCTCTCCATTTGTCCCCATTACATCTGAAAGCGACAAGTTAGGCGATTTCAAATCGCCCCATACATCCTTTGTGCAGCCGCCGCCGGCATTGGCGTCACCGGCTTTCGTGCCGCGTCCGCCAACAAAAAAAACGGATTCATTTGTCGACCATATATTCCCCATATCAAGGTTTACCTTTCAGCCATAGTTTTATACATGGTTTGCCGCCCTCCCTGTCCCATTCGTCTGCCCAATTAGGGAAATTGGCATCGAGCCAGGTTTTAATCTTCTGCCTTACTTGCTGCAGGTTGGCCTCATCGTCGCGATCCCACAGTTCCATAATTATGTCCTGTTTCATGTTCTCAAGAAAAGTGGTGCTCGCAGGTCTTTCACCCAGTAAAGTTGTTGCCTGAGCAAAACTTAAAAATTGCACCTGCTCGAGGGTGTAATTTCTATCAATTGCTATTTGCTTTAGCTTTTGGTATAGCGGATGATTTCTCATTTCTCTGCTCTTATGCTTCCTCTGTCCAGGTGCCGTGCTTGGCAATAGTGGCCCAATCACTGTTCGAATCAGCAATCAGTATTAAACATTCACCAATCGCATCTGCTGCCTTGTATTTGCCAACGGTCTGACCACTGTCGTCCCGAATGGCCGCGGTGCCCGGGTCAACTCGCAGTTCCTGTACTGCCTGGACCGCGAAGTTAAATATCGTACCTTCCGGCGCCGATGCCGGCAGCGTAAGTGTAACCGTTGCTGTAGCACCAAGATTCGTATGAACACTGCCGGATTCCTCCACTGTCAGTGTATCATCAGCAGTATGCGCCTCAATCGTCTTTTTCACACCACCAGCCTCATACGGCATCACAAAATTATGACCCATGCGACAATCGGTTATTGACTCGATATCCCCATCTGACGTGCTTACATTCGACAAGCGTATATGAGGCGTGGTCACCATATCAGGGAAGCTGTTGTATTCGTTGCTGACGAGATTGCCAGCCGAATCCAGATACACGTAAATATTTTCCTTATCATCTGCCAGTGTATTTCCGGAAGAACCGTTATAGCTCACTTGCTCCGTACCCAGCCAAAACTTACCAGCCTTTACACCAATATCCAGTCCGCCATCGTCGTAAACCCGCAAATCGTTCGCCCGCCGTGCAGCAAGCAATAGTCGATACAGCAATTTTCGAAACTGTAAATAATATGGCGATGTACCGGTAGGAATATATTCAACACCAGTCTCACTGTCAGATTGTATGTTTAACAATTCATTATCAGATGGATACACTTCACTCATAATGCTCTCCTTGCTGTCCTCTTACGAGATACCCAACACTAATTGGTTCGTCTGCTTATTAAACGAAGAAATGTTTATCTTCTCAGCTGGCCTTGCTGCTGGTATCACTACGACTTGGTCCGTCTCGCTGCCGCCGCTTTCATTGCCCACCTCGTCAGTAACCTTGATGGCATATTTGTAAATGCCCGCGCGCATCGCTGGGCTTATCCACTCTAACGAATCAGCGTCAAGACCAAACTGACCATAACCAAATCCACCCTTTCCAAACCCTACCGCCGCCGCCGAGTCATAACCGAAATCACTAATGCCGAACCTGCTCATACCAAATCCTGCTTTATCCTGGCGGGTAGGCCAGATTCTAATCGGCGAATCATTGAGCGCCTTGTCATAATCGATTTCACCCGTACCGTTGTCAAAGTAGACTTGAGCAATTGCACTAATCGGCAAACTCTGACAACGCAGCATACTGATCCTAACTCGGCCGCTCTGTCCAATTGACGATTCAATCTCACTGCTAAAATCAGTCGTTGCTTGTTCCGCCTCGATGGCAAAGACCTCAATCCGAACCGGCGACTCTAAAGAGGTTGGTATCTGAACAATCATTTGCCTTTGCTGACTGTCAACCGTCGCCCCTGCATATTGGCCGTTGACATAAATCTGATAAAACTTGTCAGCCCAAACAGACCGCCACTTTACTAAAGCTGTCCGTGGGCTTCCAACGGACTCACCGTCAGCCCAAATACCACAGGGCAACTCAAACACCCTTATGTTGTCTATCCCACTGCTGGTAAGTACCATTATTGCTAAACCTTTAACTGTGTATAAACGATTTCATAATCGATAACTATACCACCACCGCCCGCTCGCTCTTTGCTCACCTTGAAAACATCCATCCGCAGATTTTCAAACTCCTTACCGCCGTTGGTCATTAGCGTATGTGTATTGCCATCCATAAAGGCCGATATTGCGCTGATTCTCTCATCCATTTGAGATCGGCTTTTCGCCCGTAGCACACATTTCTGTCTTATCTTCCTGCTGCGCCCCCCCAGATCAACACTGAGCACGCCGTCCAGTCCCGGCACCGCTCTTTCTATCGAATCACGACTAATACTGCCCAATTCAATCTCTAACTGCTGACTATCAAACAAACTTTGCCCATCCAAAGCAGCACTCATTTGCCTTCCTTTCGCTAACTAATCCCGGACCAACCTTACAAACGCTCCCACTCTGGTGACATCAGCCACTCCATCTGAGCCGATGTCAATACTAAGTCGACACCGCTCTTTTGCCCTCTCAAAAAGTTTCTGATAATGCAGACTCTTCTTCCAGAAATTCTCATCTTTGGCCTTGCTGGCTAACATTGCATATACACTTGAGATGACTCCAAAGACCGATGCCCTTTTCAATACATCTGTATCCAGAACATCATCAGCATCATAGATGCTTGCAGGATTGCCCGGCTTAATACCAAAGTGTTCTGTCAACCGAAAACCAACTTCTCCGGCCTGTGGCACAAATGTGCTGACGCGGTAAAATATACCTGTAGCAGACGGCGGCGCTACAGCAGCAGCATCTGAATCCGACCTGATTACTGAAACGCTGAGCTGTGTCGATGAATCCAAAAAAACTATCTCATACGCCCCATCCAGCGAACCATCTGCAGTATGCATATATACAACTCCGCCTGCTGAGACCTGCGCACTTACAAAATCTGCTCCACTTGCAGTAAATGTCGTCCCGCTGAGTGTCCCGCCCGTTCCTGTCGCCAATACCTGCCCGGGCAGGTGTAATTCTCCGAACAGTACCGGCTCGTATCTCAAAATGTCCACATCGCTTGAAAAACTAACCATTTTCTTTAGTCCCTTTCTCGTGTAACCGGGCCGGTCAGGTGCCCAAAGAATTGTTTCTCCTTTGGGCACCCACACAGGACGCTCCGACCTATCAGGATTGCGCCCGATATAGACCCATACTGTTTAGCTGATACTTAGATCGCGAATAAGTCCATGTGCCATTTCGTTCTTGAGCTCCAGGGTATATTCGCCAATCAGCTCGCCGCACTCATAGTCACCACTGCTTGCCAAAGGTTTGAAATGGAAACCTCGTCCCGCCAAAGGCAGCACGCTAAGCCTCGATGAATCCAGGAACAAAACTCCGTCCTGTGGTATCCACCTTGAAGTAACAATTCTGCAGATGCCGAAATCGCTTTCGTAAACACTAACCATATTGGTGAAAGTCGTATCGTTAGCCGCGTAGGTTCGGCTGTCTGCGCAGAACGCGTTTATCTTTCGCTTCTGAAAACCGCCCACGACAATCAAGTCCACATTGCCGTTACTGTTCTCCCATATCTTCCTGAGCACGTAATTTACCTTTGTCTCATCAAGGTCGGTACCACTCGGGAAACCGCTATCACCGGTATGGAAAACATTCGTTGAAATGTGCTGAATAATTCCCTTCATCGACCTCCTTACAGAGCTGCTACCTTCAGGACTGCCGGTCGGCTGTCCACCGTTGATAACCGTATTTTCCAGATCGCGAATCAACTCCCGCAGCCGTTCCTGCTTTTGAAAATCCAACTCATCAGCCAGTCCCAGTTGGCTCGCAGCAATGTCGGTTCCGCTCACTTCAACCGCAGCGGTAAATATCTGGGTGTAATTCCCACATCTGCTTCGATTGGTAAACCTCGCGTCGGGCTTGTTGTCACCCTCAAGAGCTGCATTTCCCAGAATGTTAATTACCTGGTTATCGGCAAGGTCTTCCGATGTAGTGCCCGCATAGCCGCGAACTACTGTCAGCGTATCGCCGTTGATACTGGTGACAAGCATTAGTTCCTCCGCTCCTTCGACCTGAATCTGGTCACCCACACGGAACCTGCTGCCATTATCAACCACAAAATCGGTGTCAGCTGCCGGATCAGTAAAGGTGCTGTCGTTAACAGCATCCCTATTAGGCAAAAGTTCATCCTCGATCCATTCGTGATGTGTGCTTGTTGCCTCTCGCATCGGATCCCCCAAAGCATCCAGCAAAGGCGTCTCATAGGGCGAGATTATCCCGATCAAATCCGATACATCTTCGGCCAATTCCGGCAATGTCGTACCCGCTGAATAAGTTGCTTTTCCTGTAAAAGCCATATATTTCTCTCCTTTCGTTTATAACCAGCGAATTCGCTGGTCATTTTAGCCAATCAAATAAAATTCCTTCGCAGCTTCAAATACTCCTGCAAGTCTGTTCGGTTACCAGTTGTCGCCGCCTTCTTGGCCGCTCTTTCAAGAACCGTCTGGTTGCCCTCCATTCGCTCCTTAGCCCCTGCAGTCTTTGTCGCCATCACAGTTCTGTTGGCACTTGCAAACAGATATTGTTTTTCCTTTTTCAACTGCCTTATAACACTATCAATGTCCGCTTCGGTTTCCCCTTCCATTCTGGCTTTGGCAATCAACACAGCCGTCTCCAGATCAACAGTCCCGGCAGCAGCTAATTCACGAACCAGCTTTTGCTCGACCTGGATGCAGCCCAACTGTTTGGCCGTCTTTTTGGCCTCCGCTTTTGCCTCAGCTAATTGTTCAGCCAAAACTTCGATTTTTTTCTCGGCACTCTGTGCCCTTTTCCGATAGTGGATGGATTCGGATACTGGAACAAGTTTCAAGTTGTCATCGTCGCCGTGTCCTACTGTGTCTGCTGACAAAATGTCCTGAGCCTCACTCGGATTCATAAGACCTCCTGATAAGAATTTTCTCTCTCATTCATGGTATCGTAACCTAACTCTCTGAGCACCTGCTCTGTCGGAACACCTAATTCTTTTTTAATTTGCGCCTCCTTTAGCTTCTCCATCATATTCTCAGGCAGAGGACTGGGGAAAATAATGTCGATCTCTCTATCCGCCTTGCTGGTTTTGTAGATGTTGGCCCTATCGAGCATCGTCAGAACCATCTGTGCGATTTTTTTCAGACCTTCGGTATAAGTAAATCTCTTTCGTTCATTCTTCGAGAGCATCCCCATGAACGTCAGCCTAAGGGCCACAGCACTTGTAAGATTGCCAAGTTTATTCTTCAAAACCCCCGCCACCACCGGCGAGACCCCGCTTGTCTTATCCATTGCCTCTCTAATCTCAGCAATATGCAAATCCTCGCTTGGCGTTGCCTCATCTCCCCCGAATTCTTCAATAGCCGCCTCCGGATTGTCGGTGTACCACATCCTGCCTGGCGATACCGGCCTGTCCTCAAAGCCCTCTATCCCTTTGCCAAGATACATCTTAAATGCCTGGAACGTAATTCTGCTCGCCCTGTCGCTCAACCTGGTATTAAGCTCATCCTGTAGCGATATCAGCGACTCGACATCGCTCAGGCCCTCGTAATAGTATGGCTGGGCGATGTTCTGGATATGCACTACCGGCAAAAATCCCCACGGCAATTCGCTCTCGGCAACGATCTGTTTGTCCTCATACCTCTGCCAGGCCAAGGCCGAAGTAATCTCCGTCACCGCAATTACTTGCCGGCTATCGCTGTTCCTTCTGCTCGGCGACAGCAGTTTCGCAAGAAAAGTGTTTTTCCTGCTCAAGGCGTTTCTCCTCTGGTAAAAGTGCTGCACGTAATATCTGATTTTTTTATAGTCGTTTTCTTCCAGAACAGGCAGTGCTCTCGGTGCTTCAATCAGTTCCAGGTCGATTGTCCGTGCCAATTGCAGCACATCTTTAAATGAAGGAGGTTGGGAGGAGGAGGAAATGCTTTCTAAGATCTCGTCACTGGGCCTAACGAGGCAATCAACGAAACCATAAACACTTCCGAGCACTGCCATATCCTGAAAAAATCCGACAGCGCCGTTAGCCCCAAACACTGCTTTCAATATGGATTCTATTCTTGCCTGTTTTTGACTATCCGGCGATTTGGACACAAAGCTAACTGGTTTTCCGAACAAAAAATCCACCGCTGCGTTTATTCGCCACGCGATATCATTCTCAATCACCACCTCTTTTCGCTGCACATCGCGTACTCGCCGTCCACCGAAAACACCTGTATTTGCCGAATGCACGAACCCGGTTATCCTGGGAGGCAGCCCATATTCCTGTGCCTGCACATAGCATCGCCCGTTTGTCGAATCCCGTCGGCCGTCAACGCTGATTACTTCCTGCCTGATGTTTGCGTAATATTCCCACATCTTCGAAAAGTGTGTCCGAATATCCACCGAGTGTTCATCAACGAGCCACTCGACGTAATCCGCCCCGAACTGCTCATCCTTAAAGATACAAAGGTCAAATCCCATAATTAAATCCCACCAATTCACAAATCACCAAAAAAACAACGTCTCTCTATAAATGCACGAATGTTCACGTTTGATACGAAAAATTAAGTGTTTTTTGACGGCCGGTTTTCACTAAGCCTATGTGAGAAAAGGAGTAAAAAAAATTTGTTTTTTCCTGATTTTGTCTTTGGGTATGTGCGCTTTTGATTGATTTTTTGCAAAATTCTTACCCATCTTAACGGGAAATATGACCGTTTTGCGTATTACCCCGACAACCAGCAACTGTCCCCCCAAGGAATCAATGTGCGCTTTTGATTGAAATTCGGTGGCCTTCCATACACAATTGGGCTGATTTCAAAAACTATGGACAGGGGTGAAATTTACATTTACACTAACTACTATCGACAGTGTCGGCTACCCGTCTTGTTCGCCGGTGATGCCTTAACCAATTGCGTATAATCAAATGTACTTGCTAAGGATAAATTACATACACCATTTTGGCAATTAAAGGAGATCTGAACCAATGATTAAACACTATTACATCTCTTTCGCCATCTGTGTATTTTTGGGGATAGCTGCGTGCCCCTGTACGGCAGCGGCTCAAATGCCCACCCTAACAGTGCCGAATGGCTTCGGCGTCAACATACATTTCAGGGGCAATCCGCGGGATTTGGATTTAATCGCTGATGCAGGATTTAAGTTCATCAGGATGGACCTGACATGGGAAGCTATCGAGAGAGAAAAAGGAGTCTACGAATTCGAGAAATCCGGTTATGACGCCCTGACAAAAGGATGCTCCAAACGAAGCATACGCATCCTGTATATTCTCGATTACAGCAATCGACTTTATGAGTCAGACAGGTCCGTCTGCACAGAGCAGGGACGCAGGGCATTCGCCGCCTTCGCCGAAGCTGCCGCAGCCAGATATTCAGGCAAAGGAATTCTATGGGAGATATGGAATGAGTCTAACATAAAGCTGTTTTGGAGACCTCAGCCAAATGTTGACGATTACTGCAAGCTTGTTAAAGTAACGGCAGCCCGACTTAAAAAAGCCGACAATACCGGCTTGGTCGTTGCTCCGGCTACATCGACAATCCCTTTCAAATGGCTTGAGGACTGCTTCAAGAGAGGGCTGCTAAAGTGGATCGACGTCCTTAGTGTCCATCCATACCGTCCCCACCCGCCCGAAACCGTGATCAAAGACTACGCTCGACTCCGCGAACTCATGAAACTCTACGCTCCTGAAGGTAAGAATATTCCCATAATCTCCGGCGAATGGGGCTACTCGAACATCAACTGGGACAACGCCCGCCTTTCCAATGAGCAGCAGGCCCAGTATCTGGCCAGAGTGTTTTTGATCAATCTATACCAGAAAATCCCCGTCAGCATCTGGTATGACTGGAAAAACGATGGCACCAATCCAAACGATAGAGAACATCATTTTGGAACCGTAATGCACGACCTAAAACCCAAGCCAGCTTACCTTGCAGCCGAGACCTTCTCCTCCATTCTATCCGGATTCTCTATCGACAAACGACTTGAATTGGGCAGCGACGAAGATTTCGCCTTCATACTGACCAGGGAAAAAGCCGAGGCGATGGCAATCTGGACGATAGGCAAAGAACATAAGGTAACATTACCTATAGAAGCCCGTGATGTGAGGATCTTCCACTTCCTTGGCAAGGAGGAAAAAAGAACAGCCTCTGCCGAGAAAAATGGCGGTCTGGAGTTGACTATATCACAAAATCCACAATATTTGCTCATAAATGGTCAATAATCGTGTAGACTTTGATGAGTCGTATGGGTAAAATGTAATCACCCCATTTCTTCTTTCTGCAGGAGTTCAATAATCTCAGCTTTCGTAGGCAGGGCTTCTGTTGAGCCGAATTTCGTACAGGCCAATGCTCCCGCTGCAGAGGCGAATTTTACTGCTTCTCTAACATCGTCCTTTACGGCGCAATAAGCGGCAAGTGCTCCGGCAAAGGCATCCCCTCTGCAGGTTTGGTCAACAAGTTCAACTTCAAAAGCAGGGATGTGGTCAGCACTACTTCTGTCAACAACCATACAGCCGCGCTTACCCATAGTGATAACCGCGCAGTTAACGCCCCTAGCTACCAGATCACTTCCGATCAGCTTTGCCGTTCGGATGCCTGCATCAGATTGATCGGTGATATCAGCTGCCTCATAAAGATTGGGGATAAGGATGTCAACTGAGAAATACTCAATGGGTAACTCGCCGCTCGTTTGGTTGGGCTGCTCGATAGGTCTCGCAGGGTTGAGAATTATCTTCGTATTGTGCAGTTTTGCGCAACGAATCGCTCTTACAATCGCTTTATGCGGCAATCTGCCGTGAACTAGGCAAACATCAGCCTCCGATATAACCTGCTCCGCCGCATTGATTTCCTGTGAACGTAAAGCACTATTGGCACCCGTATATACACAACTGGCGTTCTCACCTGCGGAATTGACCAGCGTTACGATGACGCCTGTATTCTTGGCTTCGGCGCTATAGACGAAGTCAATATTAACGTTGAACTCCGCCAGAGTTTCCTTGGCCATCTGAGCAAATGTATCGCCGCCGACCTTGCTGATGAGATACACCTCGCAGCCACACAGGGCGGCTTCCATCGCTTGGTTTGGCCCTGGTCCAGTGGTTGTATATGAGAGAGCAGAGCCGGAAACGCTCCGCCCCGGAGGTGGGATTTGGCGACACTTTATTGCCATATCAACATATGTGCCACCAACCACAACTACTTTAGGAATCCTTTCTAACATCCTCAAAAATTCCTTTCAATGATTAAGTATAACCTACAAAATGTTGAATGCAATGCTTTTTCTACGACAATTTCTACGCGAGTTCTTTTTGCCAAAAGTCTAATCGAAAGAAGGGTCTGGCTACTCAGCTATCTTTAGCTAAACAATAAACTTAGGATAGCCAGAGGAGCTTTGTGAAAAGTTGGAAAAACGATTATCTTATTGATAAACTAAATTTAGTATAAGTATTAGTATGCGTGGTTAACTTGTTATATTTCTTGTACGAGAGATCCTAAAAGATTATGTGGAAAGAAGTTAAAGAGGGTAACTGTTTACCTTTGTTTGTTAGGAATCGGTTGGATTATTTACTTCTTTTTCTGGTAGAATTGACGGGGATAAATATTTTATAATGTCGTTGTTAGTTGTTGTAGGGTTCAACATCTTTGTTAACAGGTTAATTACTTTGGCGAACAGGGTTGTTGAGATTTAGTCCTTGCTTTTTCTGTTTTATTAGGTAAGTTGTCTGCAATTGTGGTTATCTGCAAGAAGGTGATATTTGGTAGGCGGGCACAGATAGAAAGATACCGTCGAAATCAGCAGCGCTGATTCAGGTGATTGGGTACCACCCCAAGCCATTGTGTTATGGGCGTAAGAGGTGTCGCAAAATTGCTTTGTATGGTTACTGTTGTTTTGATTGTAGGTTGCCAAAAGCAACTCGGCGGCAAATGCATGATGGTTTCCAGCCCAATCACTTCCTTGCCCGACAGCCATTGTGCCGGTCTTCTTCGGTGGGTAGCCCTTATCGTGGGCCGTTGAGTTGGCGGTGCTAAGAGTTGCCGCGGTAGAAACACCGGCTTTTGATGGTGAAAGGACAGAAGGAAAAGAGATGGATAAAAAAGGAATGAAAGAATCAGCTAAGAACCTTTTTGTCGGCCTTGATGTTGGTAGCAGTTCTGTGCACTATGTAGTCCTTGGGGAAGATAAAAAAATAAGGTACTCCCCAAAACCAATAATGCATTTCGCTGATCCCGTTGGAGCGATAAAAGAGGCTTGGGAGGACATAACGCAAAAGTTCAGCGAGAGCAGGATAAAAAACACATCAGTTACAGGCAGCAATGCCGAGTCTTTCCCAAGCGTTATGGAGGGTTTAATTTACGACTATGATAGTGTAACCATTCCAAAGGGAGTAGGGTTAGTTAGTCCGGAGGCGCAATTTATATTCCATATAGGAGCAAAAGACGCATACTTTTTTAATGTGAAAGAAATAAATCATGAAAAGATTATTCAGGAGTGGAGAACTGGAACCAAATGCGGTGGTGGTTCTGGGATATTAATAGAGAAGCAATGCAGAAGGTTGTTTGAAGGTGAAATCCCAAATCCTGAACTTAAAAAAACCCAAACAATTGGGGATGAGAGCGAAAGGCACGAGGCCGGAATCAAAAACAGGCGAAAGTTACAATCAAGATTGGAACAAATCTTTTCCATCGCGGTGAAAGAGGCGGAAAGCTCAAAAGAACCTAGCGAGTTCTTGGCCAGATGCGGTGTTGTTATTCAATCTGATTTAATCCACAAACAGAACGAAGGCGCAAAAAGAGAGGATAATTTGGCGGGACTTTTCAAAACAGTGGCAAGGAATTACAAGATCGACGTCCTTGGAACAAGAGAATTTTGTACCGAGAAGTCTAATACCGCGATAGCAACTGGATGCGTTTTCAGTAATGACCTTATCAGAAGAAACCTGGAAACATCTCTTGGCATTGCTATAACGAGGCCGGAACATTTTCACAATATCGCAGCAATAGGAGCAGCGCTAAAGGGAATAGAGGAAAACAACAGTTTCGCCTTCAATCTTGGAGAGCTTAAAAAAGTTGCTGAGCATGGTCGAGGAAAAAGACAATTTGCTTCACCTCTATCCGGCTATCTTGAAAAGGTAAATGACAAATCTAAGAATATCGCGGAAAATATAGAAAAAGGAACAGAGGTCGTATTGGGAATAGACGGGGGAAGTACAACAACAAAAGGCGCTTTAGTTGATTTAAAAGGGCAGCTTCTTGACAAAATCTATATTAAAACTCATGGTAATCCGGAAAGCTCATTAAAACGTGTTATAAAATACTTAAGCAGACATAAAGACGAGGTGGTTGTGAGGGGAGTTGGTGCTACTGGTTCTGCGAGAAAGCTGTATCAAAAGATTTTAATTAGCAAGAAAAAATCTGAAGAGCTGACGAGCAAAGGGATAGAGCTCGCAGATAGAGTAACTGATGAAATTACCTGCCATGCTCTGGGCGTTAAACACTATGATTCTGATATTGATACTATTTTTGAAATAGGCGGCCAGGATATGAAGTTCACGAGTTTTTCCAACGGCGTGGTTAAAGAGGCAAAGATGAATTATAGTTGTCAGGCAGGTTCCGGCCAGACGCTGGAAAACATGGCTGACATTATAGATTTGAATGTAGAGAATTCCTTACAGGAATATGCCTTAAAAGCTGACAGGATTCCGGTAATTGATGCAACTTGCGGCGTTTTCATGGAAATGGATGAAAACAGGTTGATCGCGGAGGGCTTCAGTAAAGAGGAAATAGCCGCGGCGATAATAAGGGGAACTGCCGAGAGCTATTATTATAAATTCGTAGGTGGCTCGCAACATGTCGGAGAGAAATGTTCTGCCCAGGGCGGCCCCCCATTAGGAAAAGCTTTTCTTGCTGCTCTTGCGCAAGTAACGGACAAACAAATAGAGGCATTTCCTCATAGGGAAATGTTCGGTGCATGGGGCCAGGCGTTAGATATCATTGAGAACATAAAACAATTGGAGGAACAAAATAAGAGGTGCGAGTCTGCCTTTAGGGGTTGGAATTTGGTGGATATGTCCTTTGAAAAAGAAAAAATTTCTTGCAGGGCGCTGTTTAAAGAAAAATCCTGCGGCGTAAGAGACTGTCAACTCGAGATATTTTCCATTGAGGCCGATAGAATCGTTACAGGAGGCTTTTGTCCCAAAGGAGATTCTGAGTCGGCGGGAAAACCAAAAACAAATTATGTGGATAAATACCACAAAATATATGAGAGACATTTCAAAAGGCAGGGGAACTTATTAGAAGAAGATTTTTCTGCGGAGATAGATAAAAAAACAACAAGAACCGTGGGCATCAAAAGGAGCACCGCAACGCTCGGAGAGAAAGGCATTTGGAGTGCCGCTTTATTCAAAAAGCTCGGTTTTCATCCTATAGTATCACCGAAAAGCAACAAAGAGATAGCAAAAATTGGCATCGACAACTCAAGAACAGACTTCTGTATAGCAAGAAAGTTGGTAACGGGGCATGTAGCGGTGTTGAATGAAAACCCAAAGATAGACTATTTGTTTAATCCAAGTTTCATTGAGCTCAGAATGGATCATCCTCCTGATTTAAAATATTGTATTTATACAGAATCGGAAGGTTATATTTTAAACGATGTTCTTTCTCTCGACGAAGATAAACAAATCAATCCTATTTTGCATTTTGGGGATGAAAATCTTCTTGTTCATTCTCTTCAGGAAGAATTTAAGAGACTCAACTTCAGATTTTCAGATAAAGAGATTAGAGATTCTTTAAGATATGCGGACAAGGCGGAGAAGGAATTCAAAAAAGAAATTTATGAAGAGGGTGATAAATTTTTAAAAAGAATCGAAGAAGGTAACGAAAAAGCCTATGTTGGTATTGGACGCGACTATGTTTTGCTCGATCCTGAAGCAAGCTCAAACTCGGGCGTTATGTTTTCACAAGTCAGGGGTTTGCACTATATTCCGCAGATCTTTTTGGAACATAGATTTGAACATATTCCTATTGATGGCGTGGCGGACAACGAATTCTGGATTCAGAGCGTCAAGATTCTTAAAGCGAACTTGTTTGTCGCTGGCCATACCAATCTGTTCCCCATAAGGATGATGAATTTTGCCTGTGGGCCGGATAGTTTAAAAATTTACCAGGAAGAACAGATTCAGGAAGCCGCGGGCAAGCCCTTGCTTACATTGTTAACCGATGCTCAGACTAATAATGCGCCATTCATAACAAGAACTGAAGCCCATGAAAGAGTTGTAAATCAAACCAAACCTGAAAAGGTAAGAATCGAGAGCTTACGGCCAAGCAAATATTCCACGGACAACAATGACCAAAGAATCTGGCTCGTACCTTACATGGGAGATGCTGCCCACGTCGCGGTCTCAGCGCTCAAGCATTTTGGAATCGACGGCGAAGTCTTGCCAACTAATACGCAGAGAGGCTATGAAATAGCCAGAAAACATATCCATACCGAAGTATGCCACCCTCTAAAAGGCGTCGTAGGAGATGCCCTTGGCTTCCTGAGTGAGCAGATCGAAAAGAAAGGCAGGCAGTACGTCGAAGAGAATTACCTTGTTATGCTGCCTACGACAAGCGGTCCTTGCAGATTCGGCAAATACGTCGAAGCACTGCGAATATTTATGGACCGTGAAGGTCTACAGATGATCCCTATAGCAGGCCCTTCCTCAGAAAACGATTATTTCGATATACCCGTACCGGAGAGGGTTGGCGCATCGAACAAGCTCAAGGTCCAGAAGGTTCTTTTTAAGGGGATTAACGCCTCAGACCTGTTGGAAGACATAACCCTTAGATTTCGGCCATATGCTGAAGATAAGCAGCAAATTACGGACTTGAAAGAAGAAAGGCTCCTCGTATTAGGAGAAGTTATTGAAAAGGGTGCAGAAACCGCAGACCTGATAGAGTGGGGCAAAGAGACTGTATCACGATTTACTCAAGCCAAACTACGAGATAAAGACAGATTCCCTCTCGTTCTTTATATTGGCGAGATATACATGAGACAGCACGACCCTTATACCAACTTTGTGATCCAGAAATTGGAAGAAAAACAGTTGGAAATGGTTAGAGACCCCATCACTGATTGGCTGCTGTATGTAAATCAGATGAACCGGAGAAACTCGAGAAGAGATATAAGGCTGGCTGTCAAAAACTGGGATTTGGCCGAAGCATGGAACGAAACCGGAAAACTCTTCAATTCGTTCCTCAAAGGAACATACATGTCTCGTATAGCTGACAAAATTGCCCAGCCGTTTCATGAAGTTCTTCATGGCAGACACTGCCTTCCTCAGCCCATGGAGATCATTGGAACTTTGGAAAAGAACCACAAGTTCCACGGAAATATTGAAGGAGAATCCCCGTTAAGCACCGGAATTACCTACTACTTTATGCACGACTTAATTAAGCCCAGGGGAGATGCTTACATTTCGGGGATATTTCACGTTGGGCCTTTCACATGTATGCAGGAGGGAGTCGCAACGGCCAAAATAGAGGCAATGGCAAAAGAATTGAGGAAAAGAAAATCAGACTTGGTCTTCCCGATTATCCATGCTTTCTTTGGTGATTCGCCCAATCCAAACTTGGATGCAGAGATAGCCGTCTTTACCGAGCAGTGCTATCAGAAAAAAGGGATATTGAAAGAAAAGTATGGCTCTGGGCTGAGCACCGATTCTCAGAACCATTCCACTTCGACGCGTTCGCCAAGCCAAATAGTGGACGTCAAAAGTAAGAAACGGATTCCTAATGCTTATGAGAAAGTGGATTAACTTGATGGCTATGGTTTTGATATGCACTTTGCTAACTCTGGCTCATCAAACTCTGAGCTTTGCATCGAATGGGCCCGGCAAGTACACATTTCTTTGTATGGTAAACAACAATAGCGTCTTTTTGGCTTAAAAATGCCAATTTGACAGCCAGTAAATATGGATGGCAGCCTCCAAGAGTTCGATACCCACTTTTTTTGAGTACTTATCACTTTTCAGCGGTTTGGCACGTCGTTTGCAAATTATTGTAGTGGTTAAGTTAATTCGAAAAATAGCTATTTAGAAGAAAAGGAGGTGTTATTATGACACTGGTACATTTACACAGAGGACATAGAAACAATTTGGCGAATCTTCACAATGAGATGGACGATTTGTTTGATAGTTTCTTCAGAGGGCTGGATAAGCCGTTTGTGGGATATAAGGCTTGGCCTGTCATCGATATTGCTGAAGAGAAGGATGAGATTTTTGTGAAGGCCGAAGTCCCGGGCTGCAAAGCTGATGATATTGATATTTCCGTTCACGGCAATACCTTGACTATCAGCGGAGTAAAAAAGCAGGAAGAGGAGAAGAAGGAGAAAGGTTATTACCATGTCGAGCGGTCCTTTGGCAGCTTCAGACGTGACCTGAATCTGGGAAGTGATATTGCTTCTGATAAGATAGAAGCAATGTGCAAAGATGGCGTTCTCACAATAACTCTGCCCAAAGCTGAAAAGTCCAGGGCAATCAAGGTCAAGGTTAAAGGATAATAAGCTTGAGCGAATAAATTGAGATAAAGTGCCGCTCGGTTATCACCAACCAAGCGGCACACTCTTTTTACTGATGGGGACTTCAAAACCGATCCAAGTGCTGTTCGTGCTGATGGGGATTCGGTTTTGGTTTGGTATCGAGCTTTTGTTGGCCGGTCAACAAAAGCCAGCTTGCCTTTCAATATTGGCCTTCCAGGGTATAGTTACACAAAGTGTAATTCTTGGCCTTTGTAAGGATTCTATTGGCGAATCCTTCAATCTTTGCATAAAAAAGTCGATTTGACAGCAAAAATGTACAAAACAGTGTTAAAATCGCATATTCAACACCACTTTTTATGCCTTGTTAGTTCAATGAAGCGGAAAAGGAGTCTTTTTCGTGTCGTTAATTCCTTAGGGTTTTTATCGGCTCGTCCCATAAAAACATAAAGTTTTTCTCATTTCTTTGCCGAATAAAATAGATAAGTAGTCAACTGTTTTTAGTACTGAAAGTGGCATTTTTACAATAAATTGGGTTGAAATCCTATTTTGCAATATAGGCAAAATGGCAGCCCTTTTTCCAAGGCTGAAAGAGGTATTATATGAGAACTATCGCGGTTGTTAATCAGAAAGGTGGTTGTGGCAAGACAACGATATCAATAAACCTGGCAAGCGCGCTTGCTGAAGCAGGCCAGAAGACCTTGCTGGTTGATATGGATCCGCAGTCACATTGCGCAGTCGGTCTTGCCGTGCCCGAAGAGCAGATTGAACAAAGCATCTACGATGTGCTGATAAGCAAAAGTAGAAATGAACCAATAAAGCTGACAGAAATATTGTGGCAGATTAGCGATAGGTTGGAGCTGGCACCGGCCAGTATAGACCTGTCTGCATTCGAGCAGCAAATGGCTGGTATTGCTGAGTGTGAGGGTTGTTTGAAAAATGTCTTGGTCGAAATGAAGGGTGAGTATGAATACGCAATCATTGATTGTCCCCCGGCCGTCAGCCTGTTGACCTTCAATGCTCTAAGGGCCGCTACCGATGTTATTGTCCCTGTCGAGACCGGGTACTTTGCGCTGCATGGGCTCAGCAAACAGCTCGAGACCCTGAATATACTCTGCGAACGATGTAGCCAGCAGGTGGATGTTAGGGTCCTGGCCAGTATGTATGATATAAGAACGAAGATGGCAAGGGAGGTTTTGGCAGAATTGCGAAAGCACTTCGCCGATAAGATGTTCGAAACAATCGTTAATTTCAATACTAAGATAAAGGAAGCGGCCAGTTTCGGCCAACCCATCGGTGAATACGATTCTGCCAGCAGGGGCCAGAGGGATTTTCGCTTACTCGCGCAAGAAGTTATTGACTCTGAGGCCAGGCAACAACGCCGGGAAGTCGTCAGATCCCTGACTGACCAGCTCGAATCCATGAGTGTCACCGCGGATGAGTTGTTGCAGGCAGCTAAGCCCGCCATCAAGACTGTGCAGGCTCCGATGAATGAAAGACCGGAGTCGGCTGATATCGATGTCAAGCTTTCCGACTATTATGGCGTCAATCAGATGAATGATGCTGTAGTATTCGTTACACTGTATCCGCGCGCCGAGAGCGTCCAGGTAGCGGGGGACTTTAATAGTTGGCAGCCGGAAGAGACGCCGATGCAGAAAGTGGATGCCGGTGGCGTGTGGCAAACAAAGTTGAGTT
>Ga0224495_10000286_pt1 | contig 41298 bp, 43 predicted proteins | sample SF_Jul11_sed_USG_FD_168128 | JGI IMG/M metagenome (GOLD analysis project Ga0224495, IMG submission 168128) | Sediment microbial communities from San Francisco Bay, California, United States - SF_Jul11_sed_USGS_4_1 | ecosystem: Environmental > Aquatic > Marine > Sediment | place: USA: California... | reverse complement strand
TCCTTCCCACACTTGGTCGCCCTCATGCAGTTGCGCTTCGCTTCGTTCGCTGTGATCAGCTTACGGTGGGACTCACACCCACAAGAGTGCGCCCATGCTGGGCGCACAAAAGAAAAGGCCGGCATCACCAGGATGCCGGCCTTCGTTATTACTCCTGTATCTGACTTAGTTCATGCCGCCGTAGGAATGCAGTCCTGACAGGACCAGGTTCACACCGAGATAGGTGAAGATCACGGACAGGAAGCCAATTGAAGAGATGACCGCCATCTGGGTGCCTTTCCACCCCCGCACATAGCGCGCGTGAAGATAGATGGAATAGACGAACCACGTGATGAGCGACCAGGTCTCTTTGGGATCCCAGCCCCAGTACGTTCCCCATGCGCTGTTCGCCCAGATGGCTCCCATGACAAGCCCTCCTGCTGTGAATAATGGCCAGCCGATGGCGATCATGCGGTAGTTCAGATCGTCGAGAATTTCCTGCGCTGGGAGGAACTGTTTGAGCATCACCTTGATCTTTAATCCAGAAGACCATATGACCGCGAACAGAGCCAAAACACCGGCCCAGGAGATCGCGATGACCGGTATGGAGTTGCTGATGAACGTCGATTCAAACATGTGCTTTCTGAAGCCGTCATCGGCAGCCGACGTCTGATGCAGCATTTTGAAGATCAAAAAATCAATACCCATGAAAATGAGCATGCCAGAGGCAAGGGTTGTGCAAAAGGTGATGAACAGATAGACTTGAGGTCTGCTGAGCGCGCCCTTCACGACCATATAGGTGAACCAGACCATAGCAAGGATTCCCAGTCCCATCCAGAACTGGACCTTCATGCCCGCGGAGTTGAGAACATACCCCAGGACGATGAGCACCGTCGATATGCCGAGCGCCGCCGCAAGATAACCTGCCGAACCACGCTCTTCGGTATCCTGCAGCAGGTAAATTATGCTTACCGCAAAAGCTACACCAAAGGTGGCGTAGCTGATGAAGCTGAGCAGAACATGGTATAAAAGCCAGTTGCTCTTCAGCGCAGGCACAAGAGGCGTAATGTCATTGCTGATGCCTGCCACGTTGATAAAGGCCAGTGCCATGAATGCTACGGGCATCACAAAAGCGCCGAAGGCCCTGGTCTTGTACTTCCATTCGACAACCACATAGATCAGCACGGTACACCAGGTAAAGAACACCAGCGATTCATACAGGTTGGACAAGGGAACACGGCCGATACCCATCTGATAGGATTCCGCCCAGCGCATGATCAATGCTACGGTCTGTACAGCAAGGCCGGCATAAGCCAGGACGGAAGCAGATTTTCCTACGTTTTCCTTTTTAAGAACAAGAAAAGCAACATAGAGAACCATGGCTGCCAGATAGGCTAGGGTGGCTAAATTGAACAACAGGGAACTTTCCATCTAATCCTCCCGGATGACTTACTTCGCAATCTTTTCAAATATGCCTGCGAACTCACGCTCAAAGCCGATGCGGTTCCGGTTCGACGAACCGCCCGCCATCACGGCGGTTTGGCCCTTGCGGTCCTGCAAGCGCACCCATATCTTGCGGTGGGACCCGAAAAATGCAATGATCGGTCCGATGCACAGCAGGATGAATCCCGAGTACACTACCAGAACACCGGGATCCTTGGTTACCTGGAGACCGGTATATCGCGCACCCCAATAATCCGAATAGCTGATCGTATAGTTCTCCGGCATCGACGGTTCCCCTGGGTCCACTTTCATGACCTGGGTTCGATAGACCGGTTTTGAGCCACGCAGGACCTCAAGCTCAACAACGGGATTCACGAACTCTCCATTCTGAGAACGATAGTACTGGATCTGGCCGCTCATGGGATCTCGAACCCCGTAAGGAGATACCCCCAGGATGCGGATCGTCCGATCAATGGACGGAACATAGACCGTGCCGTCGAGCTCCGCGACCACTTTTTCTCCGGCGTCGGCAGAGTTCTTCATCTTGACGGTCAAAACGACCTTGCCGCTTGCATTCGGTATGGTGCCGTAGCTCGACTGATAGAAGGTGATCCCGTGATGGGTGAGCGGGTCATTTACGCGGATGCGTTTATCCAGGACCTTCTGCCGTTCCATATCGAAAACCGAAAGCTGGCTCCAGTATTCGGAAGGCATTCCTGTGGGTCGGCCCTGGTTCGTATAATAATCGACCTCAAAATTGTCGCAACGGACATAATAGCCCAGCGGCATGGCAGGCACGCCGATGCGCGGGTCCAGGATGACCTGGCTTTTGCTGATGCCGAAACCGTCCATGATCTTGTCCCAGATGGGCTCATTGCGAAGATATACCACAGAGGATGCTTCGCCTTCCGGCAGGTTCAGGAATCCCTTGAATCCGAAAAATGCGCCAATGATCGCACCTGTGAAAATGAGCAGTATGCTTACATGGGTTATATATACTCCCAACCGGCTGTATGCACCTCGCTGAGATGCTATGTGGGTCATCCCCTGCTCTTTGGAAAGCGCGTATTTATAGCGCCCCGAGCTTAGTGCCCTGATGACAACTGCCTCGGCCTCCTCCGTGCTTCCCTTGATCGTCAATTCCTTTTTGCAGGGCAATGCCTTAAAACCCTCTTCCGACATGGGACGGAGCGGAGCGCGAATGGCTTTCCACGCTGACGGGAATCTATCGAGCGTGCAAATGGTGAGGTTTGCCGTGAAAAGAAGCAGGAGCAGGACGAACCACCAGGTGTGATAGAGGTCGAACAGCCCGATCGACTCGAAAAGATCTATCGTTGACTGGCTGTATTCACGGAGATAATCCTCCGGAGCCTGGTTCTGCTGGATGACCGTTCCGACAATGGATACAGCGGCGAGTATGATCAGCAGAACAACTGCTAGCTTGACTGATGCAAAGAATTTCCAGATCTTTTCAGAAACGACTTCAACGATGCCTTGCTGGCCTTTTGTTTCCAACGCTCGGAACCTCCGCTAATCCACATGGCTGCCTGGGTTGACACATTAACATGCAGGCGCGGAGACTGTCAAGGAGTTTCGGGTTCATTGTCGGGTTCATTCACGCGTCAACGGAGCTCTTTTCTGGTAAATGTGGTATCATAGTGTCCATGCACGATCAGGAAATAACCATACTCCGCGAACTCATCATCCTACTCGCCGTTTCACTTCCCATTACGTTCCTCTTCCACAAGATCCGCCTTCCTGCTCTGGTAGGCTTCCTGATCACCGGCGTGATCATCGGTCCCTACGGTGCATCGTTCATTACGGAGACCCACGCAGTCGAACGACTGTCCGAGATAGGAGTCGTGCTCCTCCTCTTCACTGTGGGACTGGAGTTCTCCATTGCCGATATCATGCGATTCGGGAGGCAATTCCTCATCGGAGGAAGCTTCCAGGTCGGGCTGACGATCATGTGTGTCGCCGGGATCGCGATGCTGTTCCACTATCCTTTTCATCAGGCGGTTTTTTTCGGGTTCCTGGCTTCCCTCAGCAGCACGGCCATCGTACTGAAGATGTATACGGACCGTGCGGAGCTTGATTCAGCTCACGGCCGATTGTCCACAGGCATCCTCCTGTTTCAGGACATGGCGGTCGTCCCGCTTCTTCTGTTGCTGCCGGTGCTCGGGGAGGCACGATCGGCTGGAGGGATCACCATCCTGTCCGTGATAATCAGCCTGGGCAAAGCATTCCTCGGCTTGGCCGCGGTCTTTCTTGCCGCCCGCCGTATCGTTCCTTTTTTGCTGCATCAGGTGATCCGGCTGCGGAACAGGGAAATGTTCTTTCTCCTGGTTGTTCTGCTCTGCCTTGGTACGGCATGGGTGACCTTCAGCCTCGGGCTTTCCCTTGCGCTTGGCGCCTTCCTGGCCGGCCTCATCATTGCCGAATCGGAATACAGCCATCATATTGTTGCCGACATACTGCCTTTTCGTGATTATTTTGCCAGCATATTTTTCATTTCCATGGGGATGCTTCTTCAGACCGGTTATTTTGCCGATCATTGGCCCCTGCTGCTTTCCCTGACCGCCGCACTGATCATTCTCAAGACCACTCTGGTCGCAGGAACGGCCTTCCTGCTCAAGTATCCGTTCCGTTCTGCTCTACTAGCGGCATTGGCCCTATCGCAAGCCGGAGAGTTCTCGTTCCTCCTGGCGCAGCAGGGGGCAGCTCTCGGACTTATCGAAGGGACCACCTATCAGGCCTTCATAAATACGTCCATCCTGACCATGGTGGCAACTCCGTTCATCATTCAAGCCTCCCCTTGGATGGCCGACCGGCTTCGCTTGGTTGCTTCAGAATCTGTAGATCAGCCTGCGATCTGTGCCCTCACCGGACACACCATCATCGCAGGATACGGCCTGAACGGGAAGAACCTGGCTCGCACGCTCAAGGCGACCCACATCCCCTATACGGTCCTCGAAGTGAACGCTGATACCATCCGCAAGGCACGGGATGATGGCGAGCCCATCATCTACGGAGACATCACGCGTGAGGATGTTCTTGTCCGCGCCGGAGCGCCCTGCGCCCGCGCTATCGTATTTGCCATATCGGATTTCGGTGCGACTCGCGTCGCCATCAAGCATGTCCGCAGGATCAATTCTTCGATATTTATCCTGGTGCGTACAAGATACGCAGCCGATGTCGACGCCCTGCTCGCCCTCGGCGCTGACCAGGTCATCACCGAGGAATTTGAGACCTCTATTGAGATATTTTCCCGGGTACTGCACCTGTACCATGTACCCGCAAATATCATCAGCAGCCAGATCAGCTTGGTACGATTTGACGGGTATAAAATGCTTCGGGGAATATCGCTTGACCAGAGCAAGATCGAGAAGATCGCCGCATTGTTCGCAGCTGCAACGGTCGAGAACGTCCAAATACTCGAGGAGCATCCCGCTGCAGGCAGATCTCTCCGTGAACTGGACCTTCGGAAATCGACCGGAGCCACGATGATCGCAATTGTCCGCGCAGGAGAAGCCCTGACCAACCCCGGCCCGGACCTCGTTCTCCAGGCGGATGACATCCTGGTGCTGCTCGGCAGCCATCAGGAACTCGATAGCGCGCTGGATTTGCTCACCCGTACAGGGAATCCTGAAAAAGGAACGTCAGAGTAAAGAAAAAAAGCTTGCGGCTGGCTGCCCTGTTCCGTATAATTCAACGCACAATTGGGAGAGGTTACGGAGCTGGTGCCCGTCCCGGACTTCAAATCCGGTGGTTCCTGGCTTGGGTCAGGAAAGGTGAGTTCGATTCTCATGCTCTCCCGCCACAATAAAAAAACCCTCACGGAAATACCGTGAGGGTTTTTACTGCGAATGAAAGCGTGCGACTTACTTCTTGTGGCACTTTGCGCAGCTGGCTGCATCCTTCACCGAGAAGGCCTTGGTGCCGTTGTGGCAAGCACCACAGTTCTTGCCGGCCTCCATGTCCTTCATGGTGATGACGTCGCCGCCCTTCTTCATCTTGAACAGACCGGACTGATGGCAATCGGCGCACTTGGCACCCTTGTCAGCGTGGATCTTGCCGTCAAATACAACCTTGCCGCCACCCTTGCCGTCGAACTCAACGGTCTTGCCAGCCGGGACCGCGAAAACGGTCGCCGCCATGGCGAAGGACAGAACAACAACGAGAGACATCACGATAACTTTCTTCATTTAGTTTCACCCCCTTTCGTTATCAGAGTAAACTCCAAGAAAAACAGGTATCAAAGCTGCTGCGTTCGTGGCCACCTTCTAAGAAAACCAGAGCTAAGCGCTTTTATATGAACGCTTTGGGACTGCGATACTCATGGCATTGTGTGCAGTCCTTCTTGGCCGAAGCCTCAGTGACCTTCCACACGTGGGGCTTGTGACAATCCTTACACTGCATATCCATGGCCAGATGGACCTTATGTTTTCCGATCTTCTGGATATTACCGTGGCAGCTCAAACAATAAGTGCTGTTCGGCCGTACTTTTCCCTGGGTATGCGGCTTGTGACATTCATAGCAGTAGAACTGCATGGGCGCTGACTCGTCATAGACGATCTTTGTCGCTTTGCGGAGCGTCGCAGCATCAGGGGCAAAGTACCGTACGTCCATGGTGGAATCGTCACGAAGCAGCTTCCGCAGTCCTTCGTCATTGCTATGGCAATACAGGCATTTCCTTCTTCCCGGCTTCAGGTCCTTGGTCCGGTCAGTATGACAGTTCAGGCAGGCTAGTCCACCCATGCCTTCTCCATGCACCGACTTGCCTTCATGACACTTGAGGCAGAACTTCTCTGTGGGAAGGAAGCGATGCAGCCCAGACTTGTCAGCCTTTACCTCGCCATGGCAGTAGGTGCACTCAAGCTGCTCCATGTACACATGTTTTGCATGAAAGAGCGACGTGTTGATGCGCGGCGCTTTTTCCGAGGTATGACATTTATTGCATATCTCGGAACCGATGATCACCTTACCATGCCGGTCTGGAACCTTTGTAGGCCGATGCATGACAAAACTGATCAGCAGCTGGTTCTGCTCCGGGATAGTCAGATGATGGCAATCATGGCAGTTCAGGGCTTTGTGTTCGCTCTTAGCCCAGCTGTCATATGCTTCCTGCATAAGGTGGCACCCTACGCAGAATTTGGGGTTATTCTGCGTGAAATCATAGAACTTGTAAGCTACGAATCCGCCGCCGCCTACAATAACGAGCAACATGACAACGATCAGGATCTTGGCCTTGAGCGTAAGGGGTTCCTGGATCCTCTCTTTGGCCCAGTTTAACTTATCAGTAAACCAACTAAAAACCTTCATTCCTCCCCTTTGGTGCCCCCTTTCAAGCATCTTTCACTAAGCCCGAGTTTATATCACAGGAAGTTTCATAAGTCAATAGATATCAACTCGAAAAAAAGATCCTGCGCACAACTAAAAAAACTGATGGGAGCTCCATAAAACAAAGGGTTAGCAGCAGTGATCAGGTCCTGTGATAATGGAAATGCGGGGAAGGCTTTTGAGCCCTTCCCCGCTTATTTTGGACACTGCACAGGCCTAAAAGTTTATCTAATATGGAAACAATTATCGGCCATTGAGCTACCGAACGGTAATTCATTCAACTTTTAGCCCAGGACCCGGCGGGTCCGCACTTTTTCGATCAATGTGCTTTATTGGTCTCGCCGAAGACCGGGAACACTTTCGCAATGAACCAGAACAGCACAAAAGGCATAACAAAAATTCCGACCGCTCCTACCAAGCCTTCCTTCGCAGTTTCCCAGTCATGGGGGACAATAGGAAGCAGATAGTGCATATAGCCCGCGAAAGTAAGCGAGAATGCCTGCCCGCCGATGACCACGTTCCAGCGCATCATGAATACGCCGAACAGGACAAGGAGCACGCCGAGGATCGTTCTGCGGATCGTCAGCCCCGGGACAAGGAAGAGCAGCAGCGGTACCAGGTTGCCTATGCCGTATTGCATGATGAAAATATCGTAGAAATCGCGCTCATAGATAACGCTCCGGAGCACGTCCCAGGACTTGACCGCCGTATACCCTCGGAAGATCAGGTCCAGAAATTCCAGCGTGATGGCAAGTACCAGGAACAGGACCAGATACTTGGCGGTCATCTTTACCACATGCATCTCGGCACCCTTTACTTCTTCCAAGGACTGCTGCCAGGTTTTCCGGGACCGCTTCATCATGAACTTCCGTATCTCCATCACCACGATGTAGGTGAGCATGCAGAGGGCGATGCCGGACACAATGGCGGACATGATGAAGATCACCGGCATGAGCGGCGTCATCCAAAGAGCGTTCGCCTTAACGGAACCGAAGATGAATCCGGCATATCCGTGCAGGAAGCAGGCCACCGGAATACCGATACCAGCCAGGACCTTGATGGCCTTCTCGTCCCGGTGGAGCGCTTCGTCGCTCACATCATAGGACCCCAGCGTCAAAGTGCCGTACAGAAGGTACCAAAGCTGTTCGACAAAGGACTTGTCCTGTTTCTCTCTGAGCGCCAACGCCTTGTCTACAAAGTGTTTACGGTACAAGAACCATAGTTCCGACGCAACAATGGCGCCATAGGTAAAAAACACAATGCCGAACGCCGCGATCGCCGAAGTGAAATGCGGGGTCATCATCACATTGATGCCGCGGAACGGATGCTGCAGGTGCAGCATGATCGGCATGGGCGCCGCGAACAGGAGCGCGAAGGAAAATACCAAAGCGAAACGGGCGATGTCCTTCAGCTCCTTGATCCCGAATACGTGATAGAGCGACGATAACACAAATGCTCCCGCGACCAATCCCGTCATGAACGGGTACATCACGATCTGCACGCTCCAATAGATGTACTCATTGGGATAGGTGAACAGCTCTTTCATGGTCCATATCTCGCCGTGTACCATGGTTATTTCACCTCCATGCTCAGGCCTAGGTAGTAGACCTGGGGTTTCGTTCCATACTCTTCCTTCAGGACCTGCACCTTGTTGTTCAAGATGGTCTTCGTCACCGGGTCATTGGGATCATTCCGGTTGCCGATCTGCCGTGCGCCGAAGGGGCACGCCTCCACGCAGGCCGGTTTGAGTCCCGCATGCAGCCTGTGGACACAGAATGTGCATTTCTCCGCGGTATGGTAAACAGGATGGAAGAACCTGACACCATAAGGGCAGGCCATGATGCAGTATCCGCAGCCAATGCACCAGGTGCGGTCTACCAGAACAACTCCTTCCTTGGTCTGGTAGGTCGCGCCCACCGGACAGACCTGTACGCAGGCCGGGTTTTCGCAGTGGTTGCAGAGCTTGGGGACGAAGAAGGCCTTGGAGATATCAGCAGGCTTGATGATCTCCTTGCCGTGATGCCCCTGGTCGATCGTCTGTGTCGTAAATCCGTCGCGCGCGGCCTTGGGCGAATCGGCATGAACCTTTCCGTCCTTGGTCACCACATAGCGCTCCACCCAGGTCCTCGAGACGTTCGCGTCATAGGGCACCTCGTTCTCGTTCTTGCACGCTTTGACGCACATGCCGCAGCCGACGCATTTGGTTGAGTCCACGAGGAACACCCAGCGTTTATCAGTCGCTGTCCCGGCCGCTGGAGCTGTTCCCGTCGAAGCCTTTATCGTTGCAGGCACGGCCAACCCGGCAGCACCGGCAAGGGAATATTTGAGGAAGTTCCGTCTTGTAAGCATGGCTCAGGCACCTCCCAGTTTCGGATCATGAGGATCGTGGCAGGTCACGCACTCCATTCCCGGATTATGCTGCTCGGGGTCCAGGAATCCCTTGATGCGGCCGCGGGCCGTATCGGGATAGGGTAATTTCACATGACAGCGGTAGCACTGCTCGCGCGATTTGTCTATGACCAGTTTGGACCGGGCCTCGGAAGGGTGGTCTATAGCCGGTCCGTGACAATTCTCACAGATGATGATTCGATGCGGTGATTTATTAATGGAGGTGAAGTTCTTTTCATGACAATCCTTGCAGTATTCCTTTCCCTGATATTTGATCGTGAACTTGTTCCAGAAGTTCTCATCACCCTGCCGGTGCCAACTGTAAATGTACCCGCGTTCGTAGGAGCCAAAATCCTTTGGCACATAAACAAAGCGGGCCGCGAGGATAAGCAAAACGATGCCTATGACGACGATCAGCGGCCGAAAAACATGGTTTTTCATATAGCTGCCTCCCCTTTCCCAAATTACGCATGCCGTTTCGCAGCATGCTCAACTACTGTTTATCAGTGGTTCTGCTTTACACCGTCAGTGAGAACACCGAATCCCTGCCAGAGGATCGCCAAAAAGCAGAGTGATAATCCTGATACCAGTCCAAGGAGGTGTACGACGTTCCACTTTATGACGATGAAAAGGACTATAAAGATGACGGATAGCTTCAGAATAGAAATAATGGCTGCTGCTATGTTGGAAAGCAGGCTGGTAGAACCCTGCTTGAGATAGACCCGTTCCACAGCATAAGCGAGCCAGCGGAAATTCACGGCCCCAAGCGCCCCTCCGACGGTCACACCGGCCGGCATGACCCATACAGGGAGATCGGGCCGTATGGTCAGTTGAAGGGCCAACGCGGCAACTGCGCCTGCGGCGGTAAGAAGTGCGGTCTTTCTGGTCACGCCGGTCACTACCGTGCGGGCTGAATGCTCTCCATGCTGATCAGGATCCCTCATGACTCCCTTTGCCGTCCGGCCTGTCGAGATTCTGTATCTTTCTTGCCTGATCAAAGAGGTTCTTGAATCCCGCAATGATCCCCAGTACCAGGAAGATGATGGTACACCATGGCGATGTGGAAAAGAACCGGTCCAGGTACAGGCCGATAAAATACCCGATCACTGTCGAGGCCACCATGGCTATTCCCACAGTGCTCAAAGAGCCCACAAGCCTGAGCAGTCTACGGTCTTTCTCTTCCACGTAGGGACCTGAACGCACGAAGCGGAAATCCTGTTTGCACGCGGCAGATCGAACCGCATATTCCCGCCGCTCCGCAATCCTTCGTACGATCTTCCTTCCTGTTTTCTGCCCTTACAGACCCTTCAGGCTCTTCCGTGCAGCCTCGATCGTTCGCGCGATATCGGCTTTTGAATGGGCAAGTGATAGGAACGCAGCCTCGAACTGCGACGGGGCAAGGTTCACGCCGTTCTTGAGCATGGAACGGAAGAAGTTCCCAAACTTTGCAGTGTCCGAGGTCTTGGCACTGGCGAAATCCGTAACTTTTTTATCAGTAAAGAACGTGGTGAACATGGATCCGACCCGGTTGATCGTCGTCGGAACACCGGCCTCATTGGCCGCAGCGCGCAACCCGGCCTCGAGATCAGCAGAGCTCTTCTCCAGCGACTTATACACGCCCGGTTTTCCCAGAAGCTTCAGCGTTTCAATGCCCGCGGTCATGGCCAGCGGATTGCCGGACAAGGTCCCCGCCTGATAGATCGGACCAAGGGGCGCGATCCGCTCCATGATCTCCCGTTTGCCGCCGTAAGCGCCCACCGGCAATCCGCCGCCGATCACCTTGCCGAGCGTCGTGAGATCCGGTTTGATCTTATAGAGCTGCTGGGCACCGCCGAAGGCGACGCGAAAACCGGTCATCACCTCATCGAAGATCAGGACGATCCCGTACTGATCGCAGATCTTCCGGAGTCCTTCGTGAAAACCCGGCAGGGGCGGTACGCAACCCATGTTGCCGACAACCGGTTCTACGATGATGCAGGCTATTTGCTCACCCGTGGTTCTGCAGAGTTCCTTGACAGCCGCGAGATCATTGAAAGCAACGGTCAACGTGTGTTTTGCCAGATCAGCTGGCACACCCGGGCTGTCCGGAAGTCCGAATGTGGCCACACCGCTCCCGGCCTTGACCAGGAGGCTGTCGCCATGGCCGTGATAACAGCCGTCGAACTTCAGGATCTTGTCCCTGCCGGTAAAACCGCGTGCCGCCCGGATAGCGCTCATCGTGGCTTCGGTGCCCGAGCTCACCATCCGAACCATCTCGATGGACGGCACCGCCTTCTTTACCATTTTTGCAAGCGTGATCTCCAGCTCCGTGGGAGCGCCAAAGCTTGTTCCGCCATCTATCGCCTTCTTGAGAGCACTGTTGACCTTCGGATGACCGTGGCCGAGGATCATCGGCCCCCAGGAGAGCACGTAATCGATATATGCCTTGCCGTCTGCGTCGTAGATCTTCGAGCCTTTGGCCCTTTTGATGAACAGTGGTTCACCGCCAACGGAACGGAAAGCACGGACCGGACTGTTCACGCCGCCTGGTATGTGCTTCTTTGCCTCATCGAACAATTTCCTGGACCTGTTCCCTGCCATGCCGGCTCCTTTCGCCCCTGCGTCCCCGAATTGAGCGCCGCAGTGCGTTCTGAGATTTATAAATTAAGCACCTTTAAAAATCAATAAAAATCAACGAACTAAGGGATAACCACAGGTGAACAACATCTTACAATTCAAATTTAGCTGCAATGAAGGACGCAACACCCTCGACATCATCGAGTTCAAACCATGGTATTTGTATCTTAATCTCAATGTCGCTCACCAACGCCAGAAAGGAGTTGTCATTAACGCAAAGCGGCTGCCCGGCAGTTACTTTAGAACGGAACACTTCGATCTTTGGTCCCGGATCTGATTTGAATCCCTCTTTAATGACCACGTCAACAGACCCGATCAGCCGCTCGAGTTCAGCGTCATCGGGTTGACGGTCCATGTTCTTCATGACGGCGGTCTGCCCCGGCCCGATAAGGACCACGGCATCAGCGCCCGCCTGGCGAAACCGCCAGGAATCCTTCCCTGCCCGGTCAAGCTCGAATCCTTTTGACGCATGTTTGACCACGGCCACGCGCAGACCCCGCTTTTTCAGGAGACGCACGACCTTTTCAATGATCGTCGTTTTCCCGCTGTTCGATGCGGCGGCTACGAACGATAGTACCTTCACTATTGCCTCTTAGATCTCAGTGAGCGACGTTGGATCCGGATCAGGTTTCCTCTTTCCAAGCACCCTCACGCCCAGGATTCCCAGCTCATATAAGAGATAGATAGGGATAGACATGATCGTCATGTTGAAAGCATCGGGTGTTGGTGTGAGCATGCCGCCGATGATAAAGGCTATCAGGAACGCGTATTTTCGAAATTTGGTCAGGCCGCCGGTATTGATGATACCCATCCGTCCCAGCAGTATCATAATAAGCGGCAGTTCGAACACAGCACCGGTCGCGAGCATGAACTTGAGAGTAAAATCTATATAGTCGCCTATCTTTATGATCGGGGTCAGATGATCGGTCTTGTACGTAACAAGGAACGGGATGGCTACCGGTAGGAGAACGACAAAGCAGAAAATGACGCCGATCGCGAAAAAGACCGTTGCGAAGAACACGAATTGCCCTGCATACCGGCGTTCACGGGGAAGCAGGCCCGGCGATATGAAGATCCACACCTGACGCAGCAAGAACGGAATGGTGAGTATAATACCTGATATGAATCCGATCTTAAGGTGAGCCATGAACGGCTCGGTGAGGGCTGTGAAATGCAGCGTGTAGGCTGTTGCATTTTGTGTGAAGACGAGATACGGGAATTCACGGGAAAGAGAAAGAGTCGCGTTCAGAGGCAGCAGCAGGAGCCCCAATATCTTCTCCGAGTTGGCAAAACAGATCACAAAACCGATCCCTATCGCTATGGACATTGCCACGAGCCGCTTTCGCAGTTCGTCCAGATGGGACCAGAACGACATGGTTGGCTCTTCAGGACTTGCCATATGCCTCCGGCTCCTTGCGCGGCCCGCCCAGATCATCGCTGGCACTATTCCCTGAAAGGTTCGTTGAATCCGTCACTGTTTTTTCCGCATCACGGACAACGCCTTCCACGTCGGCCTTCAACTTCGCCGTATCAATGGAATGCTCCGCCGCCCGAACCTCCGACTCGATGGAATCCTTGACTTCCTGGGATGCACGCTTAAATTCGGCGATCCCTTTACCCAACGCTTTCCCCAGCTCGGGCAGCTTTTTGGGTCCGAATACGACCAAGGCGATCACGAAAATGACGATCAGCTCCGGTATTCCGAGACCAAACATGCTTTAGTACCTCGCTTTATAATTTCAACTACGCGGAACCGGTGCAACCACTGTGTACCGGAAGACTATTTTTCCGGACGCGGCTCTATTGTCGCTCGGTTCTCCATGGTCTTTCCTTGCCTGACCACGCTGAACACGACGGTCTTGCCGATGTGTCCGAATGCGACCATTCTCGGAAGTTCGGCCGGGTCCATGATCTTTTTCCCGTTCAGTTCCAGGATCACATCGCCGCGGACAAGACCGGCTTTCGCAGCCGGACCACCCTTGGTCAGGATCATGGTATTGATCCCTACGGTCGTTCCCCGGAGATCGAACAACGGGCCCCCGCTGTTCCCCGGATTGATGGCGGCATCGGTCTGAATGAGATCATCATAAGGTCCCGCGCCAATGACCCTTCCCTTCGCGGAAACGATTCCTTTGGTCACTGTATGGGAAAGTCCGAAAGATTGCCTATCGCCACGACCCAGTCCCCGACCTCGATGGCATCGGAATCTCCCAGCTCAACGACCGGCAGACTATCAGCGTTCACCTTGATGAGAGCAATATCGATCTCCGCGGCTTTGCCCACAAGCTTGGCGTCGAGCACACGACCATCGGTCAGAGCGACCTTTATGTCCCGCGCCTTATCGACCACATGGTTGTTCGTCAGGATGTACCCATCGGTGCTGATGATAACACCGGATCCAAGGCTTTGCCGGACCTGTTCGCGCTGCGGTGGAGCGAAATAGCGGCTGAAGAATTCATCCATCAATGGATCGCCGAAAGGCGATTGCGGCCGGACCTTGATCACCTGTTTGGTCGAGATGTTCACAACAGCATGGTTCAGTTTCTTGACGAGCGGGGCGAATGACTCCGGCGCAGGCTGCGCCGATGATAGGCTGGGAGCGACAATCAGGAAGAAAATGACCATCAATGCCGAGCGCATGATGACCTCCGATGCAAAGTGCGTCACTACATAACACGGCGTACTTCTGGAGTCAAGGGCTTTCAGGATATCAGGCGGCTGAATACGTTCAAAGATTAACGCGAATGACCGTTTTTACATTGCCCCGGGCGTTGAAGTCGCCTACGACCTCGAGCTTGCGGGGGCGCAGGTCCTTCTTGAGCCGGTCGAATATGAGGTTGGTGACGGCTCATGGGAAATGCTCCTGTCCCGGAAGCTGTTAAGCCAGAGTTTCAACGCCTTGAGTTCAACGATCTTCCTGTTCGGGACATAGGTGATCACGATGCTGGCGAAGTCCGGATACCCCGACCGGGGGCAAAGGCAGGTGAACTCCGGGTAGGCTATTTCGATCGTGTAATCCCTGTCGTGATTAGGATTGTCCCAGATCTCCAGCTGAGCTTCCTTGATTGCTTTTGTTCCGTATTTCATAAGGGTGATAGTAGCAGGTTAAGAAGGGTCAATCAAGCGGAAATTACTTGATCAACGCTGCATTACGGTTCTTCGACGGTTCATGGATCTCTGTCCGGCATCAAGTCCCAGAATGGAACTTGCAAGATTAAGTTGTATTTTCATGACCATGAATATATAATTCGGTTCATCTTCCTGATTCCGAAAGGATCCGTGTACCATGAGTTATAATTTCAACTGTATTGCCACCGGCATCGGCAGTCTGCCGGTCGTCGATCCTGACCAGGCGGCGTCATTATCTCTCCGGTATCTGTCCGAGGCGCCCATTTGGCCTCAGCTCCCGAAGCGCGATTTTCGCGAGCACATGGATGGCCAGTACAGCGAATCCCTGCCTGGCATCATTGTCGACGAGGGCAAGAAACGGTTCTCCTTTGACAGTTCCCGGGACCTGACCCCGGAGTTGGAGCGGTTCTTCCAGCATTACCTGGACAAGGACGACTCTTTTTTCGCTATCTCCGAGACCTATGCCGCCGGTTTTTTCGGTTTTCTCCGGCAGCTCGCAAAGAACGGGCTCCCAAAAGGCGCCCGGTTCCTGAAAGGCCACATCACCGGCCCGCTCACCGCCGGCATCTCGTTCAAGGATGAGACGGGCAAGGACATCATTCATAACGAACTGCTCTTTGACGCTGTAGTCAAGGGCCTTGCAATGAAAGCGGCATGGCAGATCAGCCAGTTGAAAGGCTTCGGTCTCCCGGTCATCATCTTTCTTGATGAGCCGGCCATGGAGTCACTGGGCTCTGCCTTTTCCGCAGCTTCACCGGAAATGGTGGCTGAGAAACTGAACGAGATCATCGATGTGATCCACGAACGGGGTGGTATCGCCGGCATCCACTGCTGCGGAAACGCTGACTGGCCAATGATCTTCAACACAAAGGTCGATATCGTCAACTTCGACGCCTTCGGCTACCGGGACAAGGTGTTCCTCTACCCGGAGGATATCAAGCGGTTCATCGCACGAGGCGGCGCGCTCGCATGGGGCATCGTGCCAACAGGAGCATTTACCGGGAACGAGACAGCAGACCAGCTTATCTCCATCCTTGATGAAAGCATGCATCGCCTGCAGAATGCCGGCATTGACCGCGCAGCTCTTCTGCGGCAATCCCTGATGACACCGTCCTGCGGAATGGGGAGCCTTACTCCCGATCAATCCGAAGCGATCCTGAAGCTTCTGCGGAACGTGTCCGATCGCATGCAGAAGAAGATCTGAACCAGGGAAATGAAATGACCCACGTCGTGCGCGGACACTCGGAAGACGTCGATGTTCACAATTCCGTTCTTTCATGTCCATTGCCGCGATCGGCCTCTGCCATGTAGCGGCTATTTTCAACCACGCATATGCAACGCTCCCTGCACGTCATCCGGTTCATCACTGCTTCGCTCGGGATGCATGTCCTGATCATAGCAGCAGCGGTATATTTTGCACATATCCGGCAGCAGCCTCTGGAGATAACGCCGGTCAATGTCGTAGAGCTTCCCCGGGAGGTCCTGAAGGATCTTCCGCGCCTTGAGCGTCCCGCAGCCGTTCCCGCACCCCTGTCCCCGGTTGTACCGCCCCGTCCTGTACCGCCTTCGGCAGTACCAACTCCTTCCCGGTTCGGTGAATCCGATGCCGTGGACCTGCCCCGAACGACCCACGATCGAGGCCTGCCTGACGGAAGCGATCGCGGCACCGCTCCGTCGGGCAAGGGCGAAGGCAGCTCGCAGGACCGCGTAAATCCGCTACCGTTCCTCTCGCAAGCCGATATCGATACGCTTGCCCGCAAGGGAATGCCGGAAAAGCGTCCCGGCGACGAATCGGTCACTCTGGATACGGATGAGTTTAAATTCATATCCTACAACCGCTGGCTGAAGATCAAGGTGGAGAGCATCCTGAAATACCCGGAATTGGCCGCTGTCTCCGGTCTTCAGGGTACGCTGTACATCAAGTTCGATATTATGAAAGACGGTTCCCTTGCGGGGCTTGAGCTCCTCAAATCTTCGGGCTACAAGATCCTGGATGATGAGGCCCTTCGCGCCATACGGAACGCGGCCCCCTTTCAGCCCCTTCCTGACGACTGGAAGATGGAACGGTATTCAATACGTGCGGCAGTTCTTTTTTATCTCAGCGAGGCTTATATTCGATGACCGACATCCTTCGCATAGGCGTTTCATTCCTGCTGATCGTGCTCTTGCTTAGATTCCGCTGGAATCTCGGCGCGGTGATGCTATTCGCCGCCGCGACGCTCGGCGGGCTTTACGGTATCGGCCCCGTGCGGCAACTGGCAATAGCGTCCCGCGCATCAATCGATCCGGTCACGCTGAACCTTGTGGGAGGCCTGGTATTGATCATGATGCTGGAGAACATAATCAGAAAACGAGGGCTTTTGAAACAGATGACCGAGTCGCTTTCGCGAGTTGCCAGGGACCGGCGTGTTACCATGGCCATTCTCCCCGGCGTTATCGGCCTGCTTCCATCTGCCGGGGGAGCCGCCTTTTCCGCACCCATGGTACAGGAGGCAGCAGGAGATCTCTCCATAACGCCGGAACGCAGGGCGTTCATCAACTACTGGTTCAGGCATATATGGGAGTACCTTTCCCCGCTCTATCCCGGCGTGGTGCTCACCGCGGCAGTGACCGGCCTGCCGCTCAACACTCTCATGCATTCCCAGGCCCCACTTGCCGTCGCGGTCGTTGTTTCCGGCGCGCTGCTCTGTTTTCAGGGTGTGGAAGGCCACCAGGTGCCGGATACGCGCAGGACCCGCGACCTCCGCGACCTGGCCGTATCGCTGCTTCCGATCGCTGCGTCGATCGTCCTGGTACTGGTGTTCAAAATGAGCCTGTCCCTGGCCATGGCTCTGGTCGTGTCGTCCTTGTTCCTCATTTACCGGTACAGTCCTGCTGAGTTGGGAACCACGCTCAAAGAGAGCGTTTCTCTGAAAGTACTCTTGATGGTGCTTGGGGTCATGGTCTTCAAGGGTATGCTCGATGCCTCCGGCGCGATCGACGCACTGCCCCGCACCTTTGCTCGCAGCGGGATGCCTCCTGCTCTGATCTTTCTGGCTCTCCCGTTCATGGTCGGACTTTTGACCGGTCTCACCGTTGCCTTTGTGGGTGCGACCTTTCCCATTATCGTCGCCATGACCGGCGGTGTGCCCGATCCCGGGGTAGTTACACTTGCTTTTGCCGGCGGATTCGCCGGCGTCATGCTCTCCCCGACCCATCTCTGCCTGCTCCTGACCATTCGGTACTTCCATGCGGATATCGGAGCGACCTACCGGCTGCTGTATCTTCCTACTGCGCTCGTCCTCCTTGTCGGCATCGTCCGCTACTGGCTCTGAACAGACCCTTGATCCGGCCGTATCCGGCTTATGACCCATGTCATATCGCCCCTAGCGCAGACATGGTATAAATAGACCATGGGAACCGATCGCCTGACCACGTATCGTCGCTTATCACAGATAGCATTCATCCTGCTCGTTTTCCTGATGCCGGTGTTGAACATCCTGAGGATCGACTCGGACACCCATGAGCTTATCCTGTTCGGAACGTCATGGAGTTTCGGCATCCAGCCGGAATTGTATGCCGACAGGGGCGCATCCTCTGCATTTCATATAGCGCTGCAGGTCTTCCTGAAGGGCATACTGCCCTGGCTCGTGTTCCTTGCGGTCTTTCCGCTGCTTGGCTACTTTACCGGCCGGTTGTTCTGCGGTTGGGCCTGTCCTGAAGGCGCCCTGTTCGAACTCTCTGATTTCCTCACTCTCAAACTGATCGGCCGGAGAGATCTCTTCAACGCTCATCCGAATGATCCGCCGCAGGCAAAAGGAAACAGACCTGTGTATGGAACCATCGCCCTGGCGAGCGCACTCATCATCCCTCTTGCCGGCGGCGTGGCGCTCACCGGGTATTTCGTGGCTCCGGCAACAATCTGGAGCCAGATCGTGAACTGGCAATTTACCTTCGGCGTCAAGGCCGGCATCATCGGCGTGGCGATCTACATGCTCATCACGTCGATCGTCGTCCGTCATGTGCTCTGCAGATTTGTCTGCGCGGCAGGACTCATGCAGATGCTCTTCGGATGGCTCAGTTCCCGTTCGCTGCGGCTCAACATGGACGTTTCGCGCATATCGGCGTGCACTGATTGCAAAGGCTGCGACCGGGCCTGCTTCATGAAAGTTTCGCCTCGTAAAAACAAGCGGGACATATCTTGTGTAAATTGCGGCGCTTGTATTGTTGCCTGCAACAAGGAACTGGGACGGGGCAACGGATTGTTCCATCTGGGATTGGGAAGCGGGCAATGTTCCCTGCCCGAGGAAAACTGCAAAAACTTACAACCGAAGACAGTTGTCCAGTGATGCTGATACTCTATGATGCATGCTGTGTTTCTGCCGCGATATCATGACTGATCAGCTGTATACGTGTTACTAATCGCTGTTCGTGAAAGGAGTTTCTATGGAAACCATCGATCTCAAGAAAGTCGCAAAGTTCTACCCTGATCGCATCTCCCGGGAAATGCTGAAGGACAGTCCGGAAATGCGCATCGCCTTGATGTGCCTCAGTCCGGGGCAGAAACTTGAGCCCCACAAGGCACCTCTTCGCCTGCTCATGTACTGTGTTGAAGGAAAGGGAACCTTTACCGTGGGAGATGAGAAGATCGTGGCAGATGCAAAGACCTGTATTCCCTGTGACCCAAATGTTCTCCATGGATTTGCCGCTGATCAGGGAGAGCAGCTCGTGGTCATGGCCGTTGTGACTCCGGTAGAGTGACGGCTCCTGCTGCTCGCAGAGGAACTCATGTGACGCTGCACACAGCTCGTAGGACTATTCCGGACCAGACATCTCCCTGTTAGGGAAAATGCTATTGACAAACACTGCTGCTATTGGTTAATAAATAGCAGGCTGGATGTACCTGATTGAGCTCATTTACCTGAACATCGAGCGCACAGGCGCGGCCCGAGAGGCGGTGTACCAAACCCATGCTTGTTACTCGTGAGACCGACTATGCGATCAGAACGGTTCTCTTTCTTGCAGGAGAATCAAAACCGCTCGCCAGCGTATCGGAGATCGCTAAAGCGATGCATATTCCGAAAAGCTTCCTTGCCAAGATCGTACAGCGCCTCGTGAAGAGCGGGATACTCTCGTCCATACGCGGCGTGGCCGGAGGATTTCGCCTGGCCAGGAAACCCGAGCATATCAGCCTCCTCGCCATTATGGAATCGATACAGGGAGATACGGGGATAAACATCTGCGCTACAGACAAACGATTGTGCAGGATGAGCAGCACGTGCGTTGTCCATCCTCTTTGGGTCGAGATCCGGCAGGAAGTGGAAAAACGCCTTTTGAAGAAAACGATCAAAGACCTCACCAAGAAGAAACGCTAGAACCTGGCGTTTGTCTGCAAAACAGCAAAGCCGGGCACCCGTTTGCCCGGCTTTGCTGTTTCCGGTTCCCTTTTGCCGATAAACCGCTTTAGAACCAATACTCGGGATATCGCCGATCTTTCGACAGATTATTGACCACCAGCGCGACGACTAGAAGGATCACTGCGCCTGCTCCTGCAGGAACAAGGGCATAGGTGAAGCCCAGGGCGTGGATCTTTGGGCCTCCAATGACCGCGATGAGCGCAGTGGCGCCTCCCGGCGGATGGAGGGTCTTAGTTGCCAGCATCGCCACAATTGCAATTGATACTGCCAGCGCTCCGGCAATCCAGGGAGTATCGCCGAAAAGCAACGAACATGCCACGCCTACTATGCCTGAGATGAAGTGACCACCTACCAGATTCCTAGGCTGGGCGAGCGGGCTTTTTATCGCTCCGTAGACCAGCACGGCCGAAGCTCCAAAGGACCCGATCAAGAGCGTCCGGTCCGAAGGCTCAAAGTACTTCGCTGACAGATATCCGCAGAGACCGATCCCGATGACCGAACCGATCCAGGACCAGAACAGCTCCCAAGGCCCTACGCCGGGCGGCGCTTTTGCGCTTCCACCCATTTTCCCCAGGTACTCCGCCAGTTTCATAGCTTTCCGATCACCCGCACAATATCCGGGCGCGTTATGATCCCTACAAGCTTGCCATTTTGATCGACCACGGGAAGGCGTTTGGTCTTTCGGGCATGAAGCACTTCAGCGGCATCCCGAACATCCCGATCCTGGGAAATGGTGACTGCCAGCGAGGACATGCTCCACTAATCCGCTGTTTTGTTTCGCGCGAACAGGTTCGCCTAAAAGATGCCGCAGGATGTCCCGGAACGATGTCACCCGCGGGAAGACCATGAGGGCCAGAATATCATCCTCAGAAAGCACACCTGCCACGGCGCCTTCATCGGTGACAACGGGCATGCCGCTTATATGATGTTCAGATAGAAGTTGCGCGGCGTCGTGTACGTCAATCCCCTTTTGCACTGTCACGACGTTGGTGCTCATGACGTCCCTGACCGGTACGCGTCCCACAAGGCGTTCCCGCACATGCCTGAGCGCCAGTTCATAGATCTTGAGAAGGTCCTCCTCGGTAATGTCGACATGATTCCTCAGAGCTACGAGAGCCGCCCTGAAGTCTTCGTCCTTCAGGTCGTTTTTTCTGCACACGCATCTTTCGACATGGCCACTATCCTCAGGCATCCTGATCCTGCATGATCATTATCTGCTTTCGCAATTGATACGACTATGATCTGGATCATAGAATTGAGCCGCGCAAGACAGATCGACCCGACGCACCGGGATCAAGCCATTGCACGACTGAAATACGAGGAACGAACTTACAGGGCTGTGACGAAGTGACGAATAATGTGGGAATAGCCGCGATAGAGATGCCGCTGACGGGATATAAGGTCAACCATGGCTACTTGGACCGGTCTTCAGCCCTGGTCACGATCCAGTAAACAAAACCGATGACCAGAATGGCCGCGATAAGATAATAGATCGATTCAGGCTTCTCATGGCGAAGCGTGGCGATCATCGTCTCGCGGATCATCGTGACAAGAGCGACACCGACAAAAACGCTGATATGGAACTTGCCGCCTTTCAAATGGGCAATTTCCGTGCTCATGAGCTCTATCATGAGCCAGAGGAGGAGCATGGAACCAAGCGCTGATATGATACCACGCTCGACATCACCTTCGAAAATATGCATGACGTCGCGCAAGAACAGCCATACCACTCCAAGCGTCAGGCCGATCAGCGCAAATACCAGGATGAAGTTCGTCGTCTGGGAAAATCGCTCGGAGAAGCTGATTAGAGCGCTGCGCACCTTGTATACCGGCGAGTAGACCCGCATCTCTTCCTCAATATAGGCATTAGTGATGACATTGAGGCTCATATCGATGATCTTGCCGAGCACGACTATATTGCTCGTCATCTCTTCCCTGCTGTCGTCTGTCTTCGACAGCGCGCCGGTACAGGAATTCTTAATAATGTTCGCCATGCGGTGAAGATAATGCACATCAACGTTCCGGCGCATATGCGCCATGCCGATCTTTATCAGCTTGTCATAATACGTATTATCGTATTTCCCCGAAAAGAGCAGCAGGAACCATTCCTTCTGAGAATCAAATACGTGCTTCTGCAGAGTTTCCTCGGTAAAGAATTTAGCAGCGCCTTTCGTGCCCTTGAACCAGAGAGAAACCGTGCTCAGAATCTCCTCCGCGTGCTCGTCCATGAGCGGCTTCAGGTCGGCAAGACGACGTTCGTCATCAGGCGTGAAGCGGTAATCCTGTTTTATCTCTTTAAATGTCCTCATAGTTATCCTCGCATAGTGAATCTATCATACCGGGAACTGCCTGTCAACACGTTGGCTTCTATCCGGCACTGCGAAACAATCCCACACGAGCAGATTTCACAAAGAGCTATGTTTACCTCCGTGAGTAAATCTGCTACAATGACCATCAATTATGCCTTATCACCAATTCACCATAAAGCTACATGACCGCTATCATGAGGCGCTTACCAGGCACCTTAACACCAAAGGTTGCCTTGGCGTCATAGAAGAAGAAGGTTCGCTGATCGCCTTTTTCCCTCTTTCAGCGGACCGACAGGCCGTTGCAACAGAGCTTTCAGTGATGCGATCGCTCCTTGACATTGGTGGAACAGTTCCAGACTCCGCCCTTTCTTTTGATTACGCGGTCCTTGGCGACCAAGACTGGAACATCGACTGGAAAAAGAACTTTCCTCCTGTAGATATCGGTCATCATTTCAGCATCCGCCCACCATGGGACCGGCACACAGAGAACCGCATCGCCCTGATCATAGACCCCGGCATGGCCTTCGGCACCGGTCATCACGAAACGACCAGGTCGTGCCTGATCCTCATGGAAAAACATGCCGACCGTGTTGAGCATGACCGGTTCCTGGACATCGGAACGGGGACAGGACTCCTGGCCATCGCGGCGTTGAAATTAGGTTTTCGCTCGATAGATGGGATTGATACGGATCCGCTGGCGATCGAGGCTGCCAGAGGGAACCTTGAGTTAAACCAGGCAGGTGCGGTAAAACTTATCAAGGGAGATATCAGTTATGCAACAGGACGCTATAATATGATCGCAGCGAATCTCATCTCCGGAACGCTCGTAGCACTTGCGAAGGAGATCGCCGGACTTCTGGAGCCGCGCGGGATCGCCATTCTTTCAGGCATACTGAAAGGCCAGGAGACGGAAGTTATCAATGCCATGAAGATCTCCGGTCTCAGTCTGTCAGACACCTTGACCGATGGGAAGTGGATAACCCTCACGGTTACTGGAGCGTCAACATCCCTTCAGCCATCCTGAACACACGATCAGCCCTCATTGCCAGCTTGTCATTATGGGTCACAATGATGAAGGTGGTCTTCTTCTCGCGGTTCAGCGTTTTGATCAGCTCATGGATCGCTTCCCCGGTATGCGAGTCCAGATTTCCCGTGGGCTCATCGGCCAGGACGACATCAGGCTCGAGAATCAGGGCGCGTGCAACGGCAACACGCTGCTGCTCCCCTCCTGACAGTTCTCCAGGCCGATGATGTCCGCGACTGCCGAGTCCCACCTGCCCAAGAACCTTCCTTGCCGCTTCCAGTGCCAGTTCCCGGTCCATTCTGCGCACCAACGCAGGCATCATGACATTTTCCAGCGCCGTGAACTCCGGAAGCAGATGATGGAACTGGAAAACGAACCCTACCCTCTTGTTGCGGAATCCGGCCAAAGCCTCCTGCGATAAGGCGTAGAGATCGTCATCTCCGTAATGGACGGTGCCGCTCGTCGGCCGCTCCAGCCCTCCGACAATGTGCAGCAGGGTGCTTTTGCCGACACCAGAGGCTCCGACAATAGCAAGCATCTCGCCTTTGGCGATCTCAAGGTCGATACCGCTCAGGACATGCAGTATTTCAGCGCCGCTTTTAAAGGACTTCCTGACCTGCTGTAGAGATATGACAGACGTATCTATTTCTTTTCTCCCGGTTTTAAGGTATCGATCCCTTTTTCAACGGTCTTTTCAACTGTTTTCTCGACCGTTGATGCCTTTTCCTCAACCTTCTGTTTCAGCCGATCCGCCTGCTGTCCTGCACCTTCCATCTTCTTTCCTGCCGACTTGAGCAGATCACCGCCGCCGGCGAGGATAAAGACAAGTATTAGCAGAGCAAGCAATAGAATAGTGAGGACAAACTTCTTGAACTTACCGCTCTTTTGTGCCATAACGTCCCTCCGCATATTGGATGATAAATTGTTTATTCGTACCTCAGGACCTCTACCGGGTCCTGACGCGCGGCCTGCCACGCAGGATAGATGGTTGCCAGAAAACTGATGCCAAGTGCCATCAACGATATGAAAAGAATATCGTACCCGGTTATCGCCAGCGGCAGATGCCCTACCTGATAGACATCTTTGGGCAGGCTTATCAGACCGCTACGGGAAATGACCGTGACCGCGCCATAACCGAGCACGGCCCCGATCACCGTGCCCACGAGACCGATGATCAGACCGCTGATCATGAATATATTCATGATACTCCGTTCAGTGGCGCCCATTGATTTGAGTATCGCTATCTCCCGGCTCTTTTCCATTACGATCATCGTCAGTGTGCCGATGATATTGAACGATGCAACGATGATGATGACCGCAAGGATCAGCGACATGCCGATCTTTTCGAGCTTCAGTGCCGAGAAGAAGTTCTTGTTCATCTCGATCCAGTTCCTCGTATAATAGGGATATCCCACGGAAGCCTGAACAGCATCAGCGGTCTGCGCCGCCTGGTAGATATCGTCGACCCTTACCTGGATGCCGCTGACCCTGCCCGGCATATTGAAGAACTTCTGGGCCTCCGGCAATGCTATATAGACAAATCCTGTATTGTAATCGTACATGCCGGCGTCAAAAATTCCGACGAGCTGGAATTTTCTCATTTTGGGAACCATCCCCATGACACTTTCCTCGCCAATGGGATTCACCATGGTGATCGTGTCGCCTGTTGTCGCGCCGAACTTCCTCGCGAGATCCTCACCGACAATGATCCCTGGCAGGAGTTTCCCTTCCACCTCCAGCGCTTCGAGCGAACCTTCCTTCATATTCTTTTTCAGGTCAGTGACATTTCCCTCGGTCCTCGGATCGATCCCGCGCACGACCACACCCTGCACTCGCTCGTTCGCAGCCAGCATGACCTGGTTGATAATGAAAGGTGTCGTCGCCGTAACATGGGGGACCTTTGCAACCTGCGCCTGAAGCGCCGACGCGTCCTTGACTCCCTGTCCGGAAAAGTCCATGACAACCACATGAGAGATCGCGGAGAGGATCTTGTCCCGAAAATACCCCTGAAATCCGGTCATGACCGACAGGGTTATAATTGACGTAGCAACTCCTATCATGACTCCTGCGACGGAAATAAAGGTGTTCAGCGATACCGTCCCATAGCGCTTCTTGCTCCGGAGATACCGGAGACTGACGAATATTTCAAAGGGTAATTTCAATATAGTCCCTGGTCTTTCTTGACGATGCCGAAACCCGAAGTAAAAACACTGCCGTAATGAGATTGCACTATTATCAGAATCGGCTGCAGCATCGTGAATACGCGCTGCACTCCGGTCTTGATCTCTATTTTTCCTTCTTCATTTGCGGGAAAAGAATGACATCTCGTATGGACGACGATCCGGTCAAGAGCATGACAAGCCTGTCGATACCGATGCCTTCCCCTGCCGCAGGCGGCATACCGTATTCCAGAGCACGAATGAAATCCTCGTCCATCTGGTGGGCTTCCTCGTCGCCGGACTCCCTTTCCGAGACCTGCTTAAGGAACCGTTCTTTTTGATCAATCGGATCATTGAGCTCTGAAAAAGCGTTCGCCATCTCCCGGCCGAGCACGAAGAGCTCGAACCGCTCAACGAAGTTCGGGTCATCATCTTTCTTCTTCGACAATGGCGAGATATCCGTGGGATAATCGGTGATAAAGGTGGGCTGGATCAGGTTCGGCTCGACCTTTGCTTCAAAGATCTCATTCAGGACCTTTCCCAGCGGCTCCCCGCCCTTCAAGGATGCGCCAAGCGAGCGTGCATAGGTCCGCGCTTTCTCACTGTCCGAGATGACCTCTTCAGGGACCCCTGCCTCTCGAAGAGAATCCAGGTAGGTCAGCCGTTTCCAGGGCGCCGCAAGGCTTATCGTATGGCCTTCGTACTGAACCGTCGTGGTACCGATGGTCTCGAGCGCGACGGTGCTGATCATTTGTTCTGTCATGGCGATCAGATCTTTATAATCAGCATAGGCCATGTAGAACTCGAGCATGGTGAATTCAGGATTGTGCCGAGTTGAAATCCCCTCATTCCTGAAGTTCCTGTTGATCTCATACACGCGTTCGAATCCGCCCACCAGCAGTCGCTTCAGATAAAGCTCTGGCGCGATACGTAAGAAGAGTTCCATGTTCAGTGCGTTATGGTGGGTCTTGAAAGGTCTCGCGGTTGCGCCGCCTGGTATCCCTTGCATCATCGGCGTCTCGACCTCGAGAAATCCGCGGCTGTTCAGAAAAGACCGTATCGACTGGACGATCTTGCTGCGTAAAATGAAGACATTCTTCACTTCCGGATTGACAATGAGGTCCACATACCTCTGGCGATACCGGATCTCGACGTCGGTTAGGCCATGCCACTTTTCCGGAAGCGGGCGGAGCGACTTGGCAAGGAGAACGAACTCCTGGACGTCCAGAGTAAGTTCATCGGTCCGCGTACGAAACAAGAAACCGGAAACACCGACAAAATCGCCGATATCAAGCTTCTTGAACAGCCCGTACCGTTCCTCGCCGATGGTATTTTTCTGGAAGTACAACTGCACCCTGCCATGGCCATCCTGAATGTGGGCGAAACAGGCCTTTCCAAAGCTTCTGAGCGCAACGATACGCCCAGCCATGGACAGCGTGACCTTGTTCGCCTCCAGCTCTTCCTTGGTCCGTTTGCCGTGAACCTCGGTTACTGTTTGTGTTGTTGCGGTCACATCGAAGCGGCCGGCATAGGCCTTTACGCCCAGCGCTCCGATCTCTTCGAGCTTTTTAAAGCGCTGCTGTATCAGATCATTGTAATCTTCCATGAAACTTCCTTTCAGGACATTGCGAACAATACACAACGGTATCGGAACATAACGATCAGGCGGTCAGAAGCGCGAGGACTTCCAGGTATTTCTCGGACGTTCTTGCGACGACATCGTCTGGCAGTACCGGGGCCGGTGGTTTTTGGTTCCAGTTAAGTGCTATGAGATAGTCACGAACAAACTGTTTGTCAAAGCTCTTCTGGGACACCCCTACGGTGTAGCCCTGCTTTGGCCAGAACCGGGATGAATCAGGCGTGAGCACTTCGTCAATGAGCATAACCTGGCCATCAAAAATGCCGAATTCGAGCTTGGTGTCCGCAATGATGATCCCCTTTGGTTCAGCCAACTCGCATGCCCGTTTATACACCGCCAGGGTCAGATCCCTCACTTTGCCGGCGGTCTCCGCGCCGACCAGGTTCACAACTCCTGCATAATCGATATTCACGTCGTGTTCACCGACCTCCGCTTTTGTGGACGGCGTGAATATCGGTTCAGGAAGCTTTGATGCTTCTGTCAATCCGGAAGGAAGCTTGATGCCCGATACCGCACCGGAGGAGCGGTACTCTTTCAGACCGGAGCCGGTAAGATACCCCCGAACAATGCACTCCACGGGAAGCGGCTTCGCTTTCTTGACGAACATGCTCCGACCGGCAAGGACATCAGCGTGACGGCGGCAGGACTCGGGAAAATCAGCCACGTTCGTGGAGATCAAATGGTTCCTGACAATGTCCGTTGTCCGCGAGAACCAGTAGCTCGATATCTCGGTCAGGACCCTTCCCTTGTGAGGGATCGCGTTGGGAAGTATCACATCAAAAGCAGATATGCGGTCAGTCGCCACGATCAGCAGGCCATCCCCGACATCATATATATCCCGCACTTTGCCGCGTTTGGGAGCAGGCAAACCGGGAATATTCGTTTCAAGTATGTTCGTCGTGATCATCATCATCTCCTTGCTTTTCTGGCTCTTCCACGTATTTCAGCACCCGGACACGGGCGATACGGTTCTTTCTGAGCCGCAGTACCGTTATCATGAGGTTGTCATAACGGAGTTGGTCGCCTTCCGCCGGAAGACGTCCGAAAAGACCCAGAACAAAACCTCCCAGCGTCTCAAATTCATCTTCCGGTATCGTGACGCCGAGCTTACGATTCACTTTCCCGATATCTGTCTTGCCGTCTATGACATATCTGTTCGCCGCGACCTCATCGATCTCCCGCAGGTCCTTTTCCTTTTCGTCACGGATATCCCCGACGATCTCTTCGATCAGGTCTTCCATGCTTACCAGACCGTCTATGCCGCCGTATTCATCCCCTACCAACGCGAGATGTATACGTCGTTCGCGCATTTCCTTCAGCAGGACATTGACATTCTTGTTTGGCGGCACAATGTAAGGCTTCCGAAGGACTTGCTCCAACTGGAACGGCTGGCGCGCAACGTGGACCGCAAGAAGATCCTTAAGATACACGATCCCTACCACATTGTCGACTGACCCCGCTGTCACCGGAAGACGCGAGAAGCCGCGTTCATTCATCACCTTGAGGACCGTATCGAGGTCGCTTCCCATCTCGACCGCGACGATATCGGTCCTCGGCACCATGACCTCCCGGACGACCGTATCGGTGAACCGGAAAACACTATGGATCAGGTCCTCCTCAGAGGATTCGAAAACTCCGGAATTCCGGCCCTCGCGGATCAGATACTTTACTTCATCTTCCGAAACCAGCACAGGTTCATGTTCCGATGTTACCTTGAAGAGACGGAGGACAGCGTTGTTCGAAGCTTCCAGAACCCGCAGGACATACCTGAACAAACGCGACATGCTGTCTATCGGAGCTGCGGTAAAAAATGCGATCTGCTCAGAATATCGCATGGCGAGGGATTTCGGCACCAGTTCGCCCGCGACGAGGGACAGGTACGTGATGGCCGTCACCATGATACCGACGGAGATGGCTTCCGATGCCTTGCTGACTGCTTCGAACGGCAACTCTCTCAGGAGCGGAGACAACTGCTCGACTGCGATGATGCCTCCGAGAGCCGAGGCCAAGGTGCCGACCAGGGTGACCCCGATCTGTACGGTAGCGAGAAAACGCTCGGGCTGCTCCTGCAGCCTCTGTACGCGCTTCGCCGTGCGATTACCGGCCTTGACCAAGTGCCGCACGCGGCTTTTTCTCAGAGAGATAAGCGCGATCTCGGTTGCGGCAAAATATCCGTTCACCAAGATCAGAAGTACGATCGCGCTAAGTTCGATCAACAGCATAGACGCTCAGACCTGATTACGACCTGCCGGCATGCAGCATAGGACATTTTTTCAATGGTCCGGATTTTCAGCATGAAGCGCTCATCATATGGACTGCAGGACCTGTCATCGGGCATTAAAATCCATACTCCCTCCACCGCGCGTCGACAGTTGCCCGCACCAACGGGTCCATGATCACCTCTCCCGGCCATGGTCGTGAAAATCCCTCACCAGGACCTTTGCGCGTTGCGTCGATCCCCATCTTGCCGCCGAATCCGATCTGCGGACAGGAGTGGTCCAGGATGTCCAGTGGACCGTCGGTAATGACAACGTCACGTTGCGGATCAACGTGGTTCATGACCTTCCAGGTAACCTCGGAATAATCATGGATGTTCACGTCTTCATCGCAGACGATGACGAACTTGGAGAGCATCAGCATGCCCGTACCCCAGATCGTGTGGATGACTTTCTTTCCGTGGCCGGGATAGCGCTTCCTGATCTTGACGATCACATTGTTATGAAAGACCCCTTCAACCGGCATGTCCATATCCAGGATATCCGGCGCAACCATCTGCAGGAGCGGGAGAAAAATACGCTCCGTAGCCTTGCCCAGATATGCATCCTCTTGAGGAGGCCTTCCCACAAGCGTTGCGGGATAAAGAGCGTCCTTGCGATGTGTGATTGCGGTAAGATGAAAGACCGGATACTCATCTGCCTCGGAATAGTAGCCGGTATGGTCTCCAAAAGGCCCTTCCACCCGCCGTTCTCCCGGCTCAACATAACCCTCAAGCACGAACTCCGCCTCAGCCGGAACACGGACGTCGACTGTTTTGCACTGCACGACCTCAAGCGGACGCTGTCGCAGGAACCCTGCGAACACATATTCGCCAATGGCAGGAGGAAGGGGCGCGGTCGCGGCATAGATGATCGACGGGTCACCTCCGATGGCCACAGCAACCTCCATCCTCTTTCCCGCGGCTTCGTAGTGCTGGTAATGACGCGCTCCGTCCTTGTGCTTATGCCAGTGCATGCCGGTCGTCCGATTATCAAAGACCTGCATGCGATACATGCCGACATTGGTTATCCTAGTACCTGGATCGACCGTGCAGACCATCGGCAGAGTTATGAACCGCCCTCCGTCCCCCGGCCAGCACTGCAGGATCGGTATCATCCCCAGGTCCACCTTGTCGCCGGTAAGGACCACATCCTGACAAGGCGCTTTTTTCACGGTTTTCGGAAAGAAGTTGGAAAGTTCCGCCAGTTTCGGCAGCATCTGGAGCTTGTCCATAAGACCGGCTCCCGGTGCAGGAAACAGGCTGACCGGGTCTACGATGTCCCGTATCCGTTTACCGATTTCGTCGAGACTACCGACCTCAAGTGCAAGACACATCCGCTCCATGGAACCAAAGGCATTCGTCAGGACAGGAAATGCCGATCCCCGTACCCGTTCGAACAGGAGGGCTTTGTTCGCAGTTCCCTGCTCCTTGGAAACACGGTCTGTTATCTCCGCAATCTCGAGTACCGCGTCGACCTCGGCCTTGATGCGGACGAGTTCCCCCCGCTGTTCCAGCTGCGTTATGAAATCCCTGATATTTTCGTATGCCATAGAAGGTAAATATTAGCGGAAACAAGGAGTTATTTCAATGAAAAACTCATAGCTCCGCATTATCAGGATGACTGATCGAATTTTTGGAGGCGATGCCGAAAAGAGCGGAACGTCAGTCCCAAAAGACGGGCAGCTTCAGTCTTTACCCCCCCGGTCTTATCAAGGGCCTTTTTCAAGAGGTTCTTTTCGACTGTTTGCAGGATGCTCTCCAGATCGATGCCTTCATTGGGTATCTCGGACGGCACGATTTCCAGGAACGGTGACCCGGGCAGGATCGTGGCGGGCAGGTGTTCCGGAAGAATAACCTCTCCGGGGACAAGCGTATAGAGTCGTTCGACGGCATTTTCCAGTTCCCGGACATTCCCCGGCCAGCCATAACCGGAGAGCCGGTCCTTTGCCTCTTCGGACATTCTTTTCTTTTGTCCTTCTGAGCCCAGTTTTCCCAGAAAGTGGTCTATCAGCAGGGGGATATCCTCCTTGCGCCCGCGAAGCGTCGGGACCAGGATCGGGATCACGTTCAGTCGATAATACAGGTCTTCGCGAAAAGTGCCTTTGTTAACTTCCTGCAGCAGGTCCCGGTTGCTTGCGGCAATGATCCTGACATCCACCTTTATGTCCGCGGTCCCGCCGACGCGTTTTATCTCCTTGGTCTGCAGCACCCTCAGCAGTTTAATCTGCAACGCAGGCGTTGTCGTGCTGATCTCATCAAGGAACAGCGTTCCGCCATTCGCAGCCTCGAAAAGTCCCTGTTTGTTTGCGACCGCTCCTGTGAAAGCGCCTTTCATATAGCCGAACAGCTCGCTCTCAAGGAGTGTTTCCGGCAGTGCGCCACAATTCACGGTAACAAAGGGGCTATTCTTCCTGCTTCCGCTGTAGTGAATCGCCCGGGCCACCAGTTCCTTCCCTGTGCCGCTTTCCCCGTTAATGAGGATCGTGCTTCTTGTATCTGCAACTTGCCGTATAAGCGAAAAGATCTGCTGCATCGCCTCGCTCTTTCCGATAAAGTTGTCGAACCCCGCCCGCGACTCGATCTCCCGACGGAGCAGGATATTTTCTTTGCGAAGAAGCCTTTTTTCAAGTGCCTTTTGAACAACAAGCCGTATTTCTTCGTTCTTGAATGGTTTAGTGATATAGTCATAGGCGCCCAGCTTCATCGCGTCGACAGCTGTTTCAGTTGAGGCAAAAGCAGTGATCACGATCACCACCGTTTCAGGGGACAGTTCCTTAACTGCTTTCAAAAGCTCGATCCCGTCGATCTTCGGCATCCGAATGTCCGTGATAACCAGATCATAGATCTCCTGCTGCACCGCCTGCAGTGCACTATCACCATTGTCAGCGGTCGCCACATCGTAGCCTTCCTTCTTCAGCAGGATGGAAAGAAGTTCGCGCATGCTCTTTTCATCGTCTACAATAAGGATCCTGTTCATTCTTTCTCATCCCCAGGGTTAGCCTTCTGCAAACGGACCTTGAACATGTCGGAGGCCTCTTCGATCGGCAGCGTCATTGTGAATATGGTCCCCTTCCCCACGACGCTTTTCACGTCAATAGTTCCCTGATGATCTTCAATGATCCGATAAGCAATGGCTAGTCCAAGACCGGTGCCATCGCTCTTCGTAGTGAAAAAAGGATCAAAGATCATGGGAAGGCTTTCTCGATCGATGCCTGTGCCTGTATCAGCGACAGTTATAACAACGGCATCCGACTCATTTTGCCTGGCGCAAGCAGCTGTGAGAGTGATCGTCCCCGGCGGCTCGATCGCCTGCGACGCATTGATGAGCAGATTCCAAAGCACCTGTCGTATGCGAGAAGGGTCGCCGTGGATGCTCACCGACTCATCAATATCACATTGGATCGTGATCGAGTCACTGAAATTCCTGCTGTTTCGGAAGAGCACGACGGTATCCTGCATAAGCGTTGCGATCGGGATCGTCGTCATCGAGCTCGTCTTCGGTCTCGCATAGTCCAGAAATTCCGTTATGATCGTATTGAGACGATCTGTCTCGCGAAGAACAATATCCATGAGGTTGCGGTTCTCATTGCTCAGAACCAGCTCTTCACGGAGCATCTGAATGGACCCGCTCAGGGACGCCAAGGGATTCCGGATCTCATGGGCGATTCCCGCCGCAAGGCTTCCAACGGTCGCCAGGCGCTCCTGCCTTCTGATCTTCTCTTCCATTTGCACAAGTCGGGTTATATCCTGAAAGGTCAGGATAATACCCCGGACATCATCTGATTCATCTTTAAGGAGCGATGCAGTAAAGCCCAGGACCGCCTCAACACCGTTCTTCTTCGGGATCTTTCCTTCGAAACGAACCGGACCTGCCCGGAGATCTTCGGTTCTCCCAAAAAGTCCTTTGATGCTTTCCCCGAACACCTGCGTCCAAAGGTCCCGGATCTCATCGAGGCCGTAGCCGGTAATGTTTTCTGCAGCGTTGTTCCATGACGTGATTTTTCCCGACATATCCATGGTCGTGATCCCGCTTCCGACGCTGCGAAGGATATGGTCCTGGAGAACGCGAAGATCATCAAAATCACTGCTCTTCTCCTGCAGCTCCTGTCTCGTTCTCCTGAGACGCTCGGAAAGATATCCGCTCAGGAACGCAACAACATAGAATGAGATGATATTGACGAACAGGAGAAAAAGGACCTGCCCTGCGGTGAACGCCTGGCTCCTGAGAAAACCCAGCGCATTGTAATACTGGACATCAAGGAGCCCTCCATAGGAAATGCTCGCAAGGGACGCGCCAAAATAACCACCGCGACGGGCAAGCAGGATACTTGCTGATATGATCGTTATGTGATAGAGGATCGAGAAAGTACTGTCAATGCCGCCGGTCAATGACACCAACCAGGTGATCAGAGCAATATCCCCGGCAATCTGTATATATGCCTGGATAGAGGGACGAAGAGAGGTCTTTAAAAAAAGATAGGAATAGATCGCCGCCAGCACACATACTGCTATGCCAAAATAGACAAGGTGCTGAATCCGCACATGATAGATCTGATACTGATACTGGAAGAAGAACAGGCTGCCGAGCAGGAACATCACAAGTACGACCCTGCTCGCCATCAGCCATTTTATCCTGCTCGGCAGTTCCTCTCTTGCATGCATGGATTCCACGTGATCTACTTGCCCGCCATTGCCCCCATCTGGAAGATCGGCATATACATGGCAACGATCACGAAACCGACGGTCGTGCCAAGAAACACCATCAGCATCGGCTCGAGCATGGAGGTGAGCGTACCTACGGCCGCATCCACCTCCTCATCATAGAAATCGGCGATCTTGTTCAGCATATTGTCCAGCGCGCCTGTCGCCTCACCAACCGCGATCATCTGGTTGACCATGGCCGGAAAGACCTTTGACTTGGTCAAAGGCTCGGCAAGCGTTTTACCTTCGCTTACGCTCTGACGGGTCATCATGATCGCCTCTTCAACGATCTTGTTTCCCGCTGTTCTGGCAACAATAATAAGACCCTCCAAGATAGGGACGCCGCTGGTCATGAGCGTCCCCAGCGTGCGTGTGAACTTTGCAACAGACACCTTGGTAATGAGCATGCCCACCACCGGTATCTTCAATGCAATTCTATCGGTCATTTTAAGGCCTGCTTCTGTCTTTCTCGATTGTTTAATTCCTACGATAAAGCCGACAAAACCAACGATCACAGACAAGCCGCCCCAGCCCTTGAGAAAATCGCTGAAAGCAAGGACGATCCTGGTCGGCAGCGGGAGCGCCTGCCCCGCTTCTTTGAACATATTCCCGAGCATCGGGACAACAACGACCAACAAAAGGCTGACCACAGCAATAGCAACGAACAAAATTACCGCGGGATAGACCATGGCAGATTTGATCTGTTTTTTGATCCGTGCGAATTTTTCCATATATGCAGCAAGCCGACCCAGGATCGTGTCAAGGATACCGCCGGCCTCTCCAGCCGCGACCATGTTCACATAGAGATTGTCAAATGCCTTGGGATGCTTCTTCAAGGCATCGGCAAATGTCGCGCCGCTCTCCACATCCGAACGAACCTGGTTGATGGTTTGCGCAAGGGTCTTATTCTCTGTCTGGCTGCCGAGGATCTCGAGACACTGCACAAGCGGCAATCCCGCGTCGATCATGGTAGCCAACTGCCTCGTAAAAATAACGATATCCTTATCGGTGATCTTTTGAGCGCCGAACTTGAGCGTAAGCTCCTTGGGTTTGGCTGTCACGTTGACAGGGGTAATGTTCTGCTTTCGCAGAAGCACCATGACCTCTTCCTTGTTGCTCGCGGAGATCTCGCCTTTCTGCATTGCTCCCTGCCGGGTTTTCCCTTCCCAGACGAATACCGTAGCCGCCATTGGTCACCTCACCCTTTATCGATGAATCAGCTCTATCTACCTGTCACCGACAGCACTCGATGCAATTCATTTTTCCCGTTCTTAACGATATTCTTTCGGAACATTTTGTGTCGCCGCAAGACCGGAACGTCCCAGCATCTGGATCAGCTCTTCCACAACCGAGGATCTGCCGACGCAGTCTTCATAGGTTATCTGTTTTTTCACATAGAGTTCATAGAGCGATTGGTTAAGCGTTTGCATGCCGAACTTTGTCTGTCCGGTCTGCATGATGGAATATATCTGGTGGATCTTATCTTCCCGGATCAGATTGCGGATCGCGGAATTGGGGATCATGACTTCCATGCCCAGTACGCGACCGCCCCCGACCTTCGGGATAAGCTGCTGCGAAACAACGCCCTCCAGGACAAAGGACAACTGTGCGCGCACCTGGGATTGTTGATGAGGCGGGAACACGTCAATGATACGGTTCATGGTTTGCGCTGCCGAGTTGGTATGCAGGGTCGCGAAGGTCAGGTGACCGGTTTCCGCAATGGTCAGGGCCGCCTCGATGGTTTCCAGGTCGCGCATTTCTCCGATGAGCACAACGTCAGGGTCCTGGCGAAGGATGTATTTCAGGGCGTCCTTGAAAGACTTTGTATCAGCATTCACCTCACGCTGGTTCACCAGGCATTTTTTATGTGGATGGAGGTATTCGATCGGGTCCTCGATCGTGATGAGATGCTCCTGGCGTTCGCTGTTGATCTTATCGATCATCGAGGCAAGTGTTGTCGATTTACCGCTTCCCGTGGGCCCGGTAACCAGGATCAAACCGCGCGGCTTTTTGCAAAGATCGGAAACAACGTCGGGCAAACCCAGCTCGGCAAAGGTCTTGATCTTGAAGGGGATCGTACGGATCGCGGCAGCGACAGCACCACGCTGGACGAATATGTTCGCGCGGAAGCGCGACAGGTTCTTGACGCCGAACGACAGGTCCAGTTCATTGTTCTCCTCGAACTTGTGCTTCTGTGCGTCCGTAAGAATGCTGTAGCACAGATCCTTGGTCTGCGTTGCGGTCAGCGATTCAAGGCCGGGAATCGGCTTGATCTTCCCGTCGACCCGGATGGAAGGCGGCAATCCCGTGGTCACATGCAGGTCAGATGCGCCTTTTTCGATCATATATTTCAGCAGATCATGTAGATTCGCCATGCACTCACCTCATTCGACACATTTACATCTCTGTCGATTTTTATTATGACGTCTGAATATTGTCCGGAAATGTATTTTCAAGAACTTCGTCCAAGCTGGTCATGCCTTCTTTGATCTTGATCAGTCCGTTCATGCGGAGGGTCTTCATGCCGAGTTCAACGGCTTTCTTCTTTATTTCCAGGACCGAGGCTCCCTGCAGGACGAGTTCCTTGATCTCATCTTTTATCGGCATCACTTCATAGAGTGCGACACGGCCCTTGTATCCGGTGCTGTTGCAGACATCGCACCCTTTCCCCTTCATGGGTTTGATCGAAGGCGCTTCTTCGGCAGAAAAACCTGCGTCGACAAGTACTTGCGGCGTAACAATGTCCGGCTGCTTGCAGTTCTGGCAAACCCTGCGCACGAGCCGCTGTGCCATGATCAACACGACCGCTGACGAAACAAGGAACGGTTCAACACCCATGTTTAAAAGCCGGTTGATCGTTCCCGGTGCGTCATTTGTATGCAGCGTGGAGAGCACCAGGTGGCCGGTCAGCGCCGCTTTCACGCCGATCTCGGCAGTCTCATAATCGCGGATCTCACCGACCATGATCACGTCAGGGTCCTGCCGGAGGAACGAGCGGAGTGCCGCGGCGAAGTTCAGGCCGATATCGTCCTTCATCTGCACCTGGTTGATACCCGCGAGGTTGAACTCCACCGGGTCCTCGGCCGTCATGATGTTCGTATCTTCCTTGTTCAGATCCGACAGGGCTGAATAAAGCGTTGTTGTTTTTCCGCTTCCCGTCGGCCCGGTGACCAACACCATTCCATAGGGTCTGTCCAGCGCATCTTTGAAATCCTTGAGCTGGTCCACGAGAAAACCGAGCTTGGTCATATCAAGCTGCAGGTTGGACTTGTCAAGCAGCCGCATGACGACCTTTTCCCCAAAAAGGCAGGGCAGCACGGAAACGCGGAAGTCCATGGCCTTTTTGGGACCCATCTTAAGCTTTATGCGTCCGTCCTGGGGAAGCCGGCGCTCAGCGATGTCCAATGATGACATGATCTTCACGCGGGAAATGACAGCATTCTTGATCTTGAGCGGGAGCCCCATGACCGTGTGCAGCGATCCATCGAGACGATAGCGAACGCGGAAGCTCTTTTCATAAGGCTCGATATGGATATCGCTGACGCCCATCTTTGCCGCCCGCAGCAAGATGCCGTTCACGAGCTTCACGATCGGTGCATCGACTTCCGCGCTCAGTTTGTCTTCCTGCTCCTCAACAACCTCGAGATCGTCAACAGCGCCTGATACAAGATTGTCAAAGTCTTCCACATCAACTACCTGTGATTCCTCGACAAGGTCTTCACTCTCATCATCTTTCAATCCGTCGAGGCTGTAGTCCTTGGTGTCAAAGGCGGGTTTCCCCGGAGCGGCCGCGCCACCAGTCGCAGCGGGGGCGGCGCCTGGCTTCGAAGGAACCAGGGACTTTGTTCCACCGTAATATTTTTTTATTGCTTCAACAATGGCCCCTTCCGTGGCCACGACCGCTTCGACGTTATACCCGGTCATGAACTTGATATCATCGATGGCAAAGATATTTGACGGGTCCACCATGGCGATGGTGATCGTGGCACCGGAGCGGTTGATCGGCATGATCCGGTACTTTTGCGCCACATCAGGGGGGATATGCTTGATCACTGCGGGATTGATCTGGAATTTGCCCAGGTCAACATAGGGTACGCCATACTGTTTGCTCAAAAACGTCATGAGCTTGTCTTCCTGGACAAAACCAAGCTTCACGAGGATCGAACCGAGCCGTCCTCCTTCGTTCTTCTGCGTTGCGAGCGCCTTCTTCAGTTGTTCATCGGTGATCAGACCAGATGACACCAGCATGGCGCCCAGCCTGCCGGACATTGCCATAGCTACTCCTTGCTGAACATCAAGACTAAGAATGTATTAATAATACTGAAACACACAGACGCTGTCAAGCATCACACTGATTTTTCAGTTATTTTTACGATGAGCCATTTGCAGCTTGAGTGCCGCGTGCATGGTCCCGACAGGTGCTTTCATTCCTGTCCAGATCTCAAAAGCAATAACACCCTGATATAACAGCATACCGATCCCCTGCAGTGTAGAAGCCCCGCGGGTCGCGGCCGTCTTCAGCAAAGCGGTCCTTGCTGGATTATAAACAAGATCACAGACCAGATGCGTTTTATTAATCACTTCCCGGGGCAGTGGAAGCGGATCTCCTTTTTTCAGCCCCAGGGGGGTCGCATTTACAATGATATGAGCACCATATGCAGCTTCGCTGAGCGAATCACGGTCTACGGCGGAGCAAGCTGCTCCAGCGCGGGACCGTATGTCCTTCGCTAGGGCATTGGCCTTCTTTCGATCTACATCATAGAGCGCGATATTCCTTGCTCCGGCCAGGGCGAGACTGAACGATACCGCCCTCGATGCCCCTCCCGCTCCAAGGATGAGAACGCTCTTCCCCTTTGGACTGATCCCTGTTTCCAAACGAAGGGATCTTATGAAACCGCGTCCATCGGTATTATGTCCAATAAGCCGTCCTCCCTTGACCTCTATGGTGTTGACCGCACCGATAAGTTTTGCGTCCTCTGTCAGTTCGTCCAGATAAGGGATCACATTCTGTTTGTGGGGAACCGTGATGTTCAGGCCGCGAAGTCCCAAGGGGATGATCGACCGCGCAGCGTCGCCGAGCGATTCCGGCCTTACGGCAAAAGGGACATAGCATGCGTTCAGGCCTAATTTCCGGAACGCGCTGTTGTGCATGCCTGGAGAGAACGTGTGCTCCACGGGATGTCCGAATATGCCATAAATTGCGGTCTTGCCTGATATCATGCCGTCTCCTTTTGGCTCTCTGGCGGGAACAGCTCATTCACCACCCTGACAATGTCCGTCAAACCGTCCACCGGACGCACGGGAACGCCGGCTGCGTGCTCAAGTTCGTCGATCCCCATATCATCAAGAAAAACGGCCCGGTCGTCCTTGATGCAGGCCGCCGGAATAAGCAGCGCAGAACCAAGCCGCTTGCCCTTGATGGCCCGGAGGATGTCCCCGCCTGTCAACAGACCAGCAACTGTTACTGATGGACCGAAAAAATGATTTTTCGCAGTAACCAATCGCACTGATAGTTGTGATCGGCCTGTGAGCTTCCCAAGGGACTCTTTCAGAACGCTGCTGAAGGACACCCCTGTGACAGCGGTTATCGCAGATTTGGGAAGCTTCTTGGGAAGTCGGGCCGCTGCAGCCTCAACCAGGAACGAGGAGACCATTCCCACACCGTTCTCGATCTGCGGATAATCCTCATAGAACGAAGGTGACGGAATTCCGCGCCCTGCCTGCAAATAGAACTCATCAGACGGATAAACAAGCCGAGTTCCATTGCGACGCTTATGCCCGGCACCGTATCGCTCCAGTGCATCGATCACCCTGCCTGCTTCCGAACGTCGATAGGTCCGTAAAGGATAGCGACCCTCTCGATGCGCGGTTAGTCCGACCGGGACAGCTGCAATGGACTGCACCAGTGGAAAGAGTGATGCAAGGTCCTCAATCGTTCTCAGCAGATGGGTCCCGTCATTTATCCCCGGACAGAGAACGATCTGGGTATGCATGCGGATATTATTATCAGCCAGCCGTCTCAGAAGAGACAGGATATCCGGAGCTTTTGGATTCCTGATCATGAATTTCCTGAGTTCAGGCTCCGTAGCATGGACTGATAGATAGAGCGGGCTTAACCGCTGGTCAACAATACGCTCCCAGTCAGCTTCGTTCAGGTTGCTGAGGGTAATATAGTTCCCGAACAGAAAGGATGCCCGGTAGTCGTCATCCTTCACATAGAGGCTCTTGCGACATCCCGCAGGCATTTGATCGACAAAGCAAAATATACAGTTGTTCCTGCATCTGCGGACAGGGAACGGGGTGAACTCAAGACCGAGCATGTCATCGGGATGCCTGGTCAACCGGATAGACCTGCGGTGTCCCTGCGCGTCCTCGACAACGACCTTCAACCGTTCGTCGGCAGCAAAGAACTGATAATCGATAACGTCGCGTATCTCGTTCCCGTTGATAGATACCAGGCGATCACCGGGAACAACTCCCGCGCGGGCGAAAACACTTCCTGGAAGTACGGTAGACGGTGAAAGCAATCAGACGTTCCTCTTGCTGGCGAACATGAACTCTACATACCCGTTGATCTGGGTCTTCCCTTCTTCGGTCACCTGACGATACTTCCTCAGCATCATGATCTCATCCACGGTCAGGATCTTTTCCAGGTAGTTGATCTGTTCCTCGGAAAGCGGGTATTTTCTTTTGCCCCGGCGGTACTTCGTCGTGGAGGGTGAGAGAAAGAACCCCTTTACCTCCGAAGGGACCTTTTCCTGATGCGCTGCAAGGATCAGGACGGATTTATCTATACCCAGCTTGCTGGCGATCATGATGAGCGTTTTATCCTTGGGTATATGGCCCTTGTTGATCGTCACCCGCAACAGTTCAGGGCTGATGCCCAGAACCTTTGATGCATCTTTCAGGTTCTTGAAT
>Ga0224495_10000285_pt1 | contig 41413 bp, 33 predicted proteins | sample SF_Jul11_sed_USG_FD_168128 | JGI IMG/M metagenome (GOLD analysis project Ga0224495, IMG submission 168128) | Sediment microbial communities from San Francisco Bay, California, United States - SF_Jul11_sed_USGS_4_1 | ecosystem: Environmental > Aquatic > Marine > Sediment | place: USA: California... | reverse complement strand
GCGCGCACCAAACTGTTTCCCATCGCCCAAGGCCCGTTCAATTTGCGTACCCAGATGGGCGTGATTGATGACGAGGTCGGTTATGCCAGCGCGCGCCAGATTTTCGATGTGCCAGACAATCAGCGGTTTGCCGCCGACCTCAAGCAAGGGTTTCGGCATTGTGTCGGTCAGCGGGCGCATGCGTTCGCCGCGTCCGGCTGCCAGCAGCATCGCTTTCAAAACGTATAACCTTCCTGCACTGAATTCGGATGCAACTCATCCAGCAGATTGAGCAGCGGCTTGAGGTCGATGTAACGGGCACTGGCCTTGTGCAGATATTCGAACACCAGCGGCATGTCTTTCAGGTAGCCGTCCTTGCCGTCGCGATGAGCCAGGCGCGCGAAGATGCCCAGTACCTTGATGTGGCGCTGCACGCCCATCCATTCGTAGTCGCGGTAGAACTCGCCGAAATCCTCGCGTACCGGCAGGCCGGCCTTGCGCGCTTTTTCCCAGTAAAGGATCAGCCAGTCCAGGATCTCCGCCTCTTCCCACTTGATGTAGGCGTCCTTGAACAGCGAGGCTAGGTCGTAGGTGATCGGGCCATATACTGCGTCCTGGAAGTCAAGTATTCCCGGATTGTTGTCGGGCACATACATCAGGTTGCGCGAGTGGTAGTCGCGGTGCACATAGACACAGGGTTGGGCGAGGTTGTTGGCGAGGATGCGCGCGAACACCTCTTCAAGTTTCGATTTCTGTTTCTCGCTCAGTGTCACGCCCAGATGTTTGGCGATGTACCACTCGGGGAACAGGTTCATCTCGCGACGCAACAGTGCTTCATCATAGAGTGGCAGTTCCTCCGGTTTTGACGCCAGCTGGATCTTGAGCAGTGCATCGGCAGCCGCGCCGTATAGCTGTTTGGCGTTGTCTGGCTTTAAAGCATGTGCATAAGTGGTGTTACCGAGGTCGGACAGCAACAAAAACCCCTGCTCGAGATTTTGCGCGTAAACATGTGGCACATGAGTACCGGCTGCCTCGAACAGTTTGCCTATGTGTAAAAAAGGTGCGCAGTTCTCATGCTGTGGCGGGGCATCCATCACCACGCGGGTGGTGCCGTCTGCAAAAGTGGCGCGGAAGTAGCGGCGGAAGCTGGCGTCGGCGGAGGCGACGGAAATGTCGAATTTCTCGTCCGGGAACAGGCTGTGCAGCCATTCGGTAAGCATTTGCTGGCGTTGCATAGATAAGGCTTTCGCGGGTAATGGTGTTAAACTTGCGGAAGTTTAACACCTTACTATTTGCTGCGCGTTATGCGGTTTCGATCCGGCTACACAGCCATCTTCCTGGTATGTTTTTTTGCGCAAGTTACTTATGCGGCTGACAGCCTGCCTGAGCTGCCTGCGGAAGCGAGCCCCGCCACTTCCTCCGAGATGGTCACGGAAAATACGGCCGTCATTGAGGCGGACCAGTTGGTGGGGCAAAAGGGAAGCAGGATTGAAGCGACAGGTGCTGCAAAGTTGACTCAAGGTGGAAAATCGATCATTGCTGAGCGATTGATATACCAGCAGGACACGCATGAGCTTGATGCGCAAGGTGCGGTAGTTTTGGAGCAGAACGGCAACACGATGAGCGGGCCTAGCCTGCACTACAAACTGGACAGCAACGCAGGAAAGATGGAGCAGCCGCAATACTATCTGAAGGAAAATGATGCGCGCGGTTCAGCTGATGTGCTGCGCCTGGAGGATAGCCAGCACTTCAGCCTGGACAATGCAACTTACACGACCTGCCCTGCAGGAAATCAGGACTGGCTGATGAGCATGGGTACGCTGGAACTGGATCGGGAAAGCCAGATAGGTGTAGCAACCAATGCTGTAGTCCGGTTCAAGCGCATGCCAATATTGTATTCGCCCTGGATGGACTTTCCTTTGGCAGGGCAGCGAAAATCGGGCCTGTTGGCCCCGATTTTCGGGAGCACCAGCATGGGCGGTAGCGAGGTGACGGTCCCTGTTTACTGGGATATTGCACCAAACTACGATGCGACAATCGCGCCGCGAAGGATTGCGAAGCGCGGCGTGATGCTGAATAACGAATTTCGTTATCTCGGTGGCAGTTACGAGGGCGAGATTCATGCAGACGTATTGCCCGACGATGCATTGGTGCAACGAAATCGCGCCCGAGTTTCCCTGCAACACAGCCAGGCGTTGACTAGCCGTATGCGCGGTTATATTGATTACACGCACGTTGCCGACGACAATCATTTTCGCGATCTCGGTGATGCGGTAAACACCACTTCGCGCGTCAACCTGTTGCAGGAAGGTGCGTTGAATTACTATGCGGACTGGTGGAATGTCGGTGCTCGGGCGCAGCGTTACCAGACCTTACAGGATATTGCGGCCCCTATTGTCGTTCCGTATGCGCGTTTGCCGCAATTGACGTTGGGAGCTCGCCGGAATATATCCAACGCGCGCTTGTCGCTGGATGGGGAGTACGTGGATTTTAGCCATCCGACGCTGGTGAATGCCAAGCGTACCGTGGCCACTCCTGCAATCAGCTATCCGCTAGTGAATCAGCCGGCCTATTACGTAACCCCGAAGGTGACGTTGCACAGTACGTATTACTCCATGGGTTCAAACAATACTACCGGTTTGAATGATGCGACCCGCACTGTGCCCATATACAGTCTGGACAGCGGGTTCGTGCTGGAACGGGAGAGCAGTATGTTAGGCGGTGAATACCTGCAGACGCTCGAGCCGCGCGCATTTTATGTTTATGTGCCTTACCGTGATCAGGATCAATTGCCCAATTTCGATACCGCACTGGCCGATTTCAGTTTTACCCAGATGTTTGCCGAGAACCGTTTCCTGGGAAGCGACCGAATTGGAGACGCCAATCAATTTACACTGGCATTGACGTCGCGCCTCCTCGACAAAAATACTGCAGCGGAGAGGTTTAAAATCATGCTGGGGCAGCGTTACAGTTTCATGGCGCCACGAGTGAATCTCGGCACGGCTGCCACCAGCACGTACAAGTCTGATATTTTGCTGGCGGCAAGCGGGAATGTGACCAGAGCATTCATGCTGGACAGTGAACTTCAATATGATCCAAATTCTTCGCGTACGCAACGTTTTAACATCGCCGCCCATTATCATCCCGGACCGGGAAAAGCCCTCAATCTGGGCTATCGTTATCAACGTAGCACGCTCAAGCAGGTCGATCTTTCTGCCCAGTGGCCGTTGCTGAAGCGCTGGGTCGGTGTGGGGAGATGGAACTACTCCTTCCCGGACAGCAGGATTTTGGATTCCAGTGCGGGGCTTGAGTACAATCAGGATTGCTGGACGCTGAGAGTTGTCGTGCAGCATTTTGCTACTGCTACACAGCAGACCAATACCAGCTTTTTCGTGCAGCTTGAGCTGAATGACTTTGTGAAAGTGGGCTCTGATCCATTGGGTTTGCTCAAGCAAAGTATTCCCGGTTACACAAAGTTGAATGAACGCGGGGAAGCCAAGCCCGGCCTGACTTGGCAACAATGAGAAAGTAAGATGATGCGAAGAATTGCTCTTTTGGCATGCTGCATTTTGTTTGCGATTGGCTCAGGTTATGCGGCAGATTCGCGGCAGCCTGTATTGATTGATTCCGTGGTTGCTGTGGTCAACGACGATGTGATAACCCGCTACGAACTTGATCAGCGGGCGAGTGTGATTCGCGGTCAGTTGCGCAAACAGAAGATTCCTCTGCCACCCTCTGATGTGCTGGAAAAGCAGATCCTGGAAAGGATGATTATGGATAAATTGCAGGTGCAATATGCCGGAGAAAGCGGGATCAGGGTGGATGACTCGCAGTTGAATACCGCTATTTCAAGAATTGCGCAGCAAAATAATTTTCCGACCGTGGCGGAGTTTCAGGCGCAACTGGAGAAAGAGGGAGTGGAGTACAAGCAATTCCGTGAGGAAGTACGCAACGAGATTATTTTTGCGAGATTGCGCGAGCGTGAAGTGGAAAGCAAGATTCTGATCAGCGAGAGCGAGGTGGATAATTATCTTGCCAACAAAGCTAGAATGGGTGCTGGTGGAGACGAGTTTCATCTTGCGCATATTATGGTGGTGGTACCGGAGCAGGCGAGCGCTGCCAAGATACAGGAAGCAAGAGATCGTGCCGAGCAGGCATTGAGTCAGTTGGGTGGCGGTGCTGAATTTTCTCAAGTGGCGGCCAGCTTTTCCGACGCGGAAGACGCGCTTAAAGGAGGAGATCTGGGCTGGCGTACCAGCGAAAGAATTCCTCCGTTATTCATGAATGAACTGCAAACTCTGGAGGTGGGTAATACCACCGGTGTGCTGCGCAGCCCGGGTGGTTTCCATATTTTGAAGTTAGTCGATAAACGCAGTGGGCTTGCGCCGGTGGTGATCACACAAACCCGTGCAAGACATATCCTGATAAAGACCAGCGAGCTTGTTTCCGAGAGGGAAGCGCACGATCGCATTATGGAAATCAGCCATCGTATCGAAAATGGAGCGGATTTTGCAGAGCAGGCCAGAAGATACTCCCAGGATGGTAGTGCCCAGCAGGGAGGCGATTTGGACTGGCTGTCTCCGGGGCAGACTGTGCCGGAATTCGAGGAGGCTATGATTAAATTGCAGCCAGGCGAAACAGGGGCTGTGCATACGCAATTTGGCTGGCACCTGATCCAGGTGATGGAGCGTCGCAACACTGACATTAGTGAACAGCAGCAACGCCAGCAGGCTCGTGTCGCAATAGGCACCTTCAAGTCGGATGAGCAGTATCAGGACTGGCTGCGCCAGTTACGTGACCGGGCATTTGTCGAATACCGCCTGGAAGAGAAAAGATAGCCAGTGAGCATTACGGGAATTTCCGCGCCACTGGCCATTACTGCAGGCGAACCGGCTGGGATAGGGCCAGACCTGTGCGTGCAACTCGCTGTGGCGCCGCCTGATTATCCTTTTGTTGTCATAGCTGACAAGGATTTGCTGAAACGCCGTGCCGAACTGCTCGGTGTCAAATTGAAGGTCATCGACGCAGAGAATTCATTCGACTCTTTATCTCCGATTGCTCATAACGAGTTGCCTGTAATTCATGTGCCCTTAGCTGAACCTTGCAGCACAGGCACTTTGAATGCGTCGAATAGCGCATACGTATTGGCAACATTGAATCGCGCAATTCAGGGTTGCCGTACAGGTGGATTTTCCGGCATTGTGACCGCCCCGGTGCATAAGGGGATCATTAACGATGCCGGCTATTCATTCACCGGCCACACTGAATTTTTGGCCGAGCAGACTCATACCGAGTTGGTCGTGATGATGTTGGTGGGCGGTGGAATGAGGGTGGCGCTTGCGACTACGCACATGGCACTGAAGGATGTTCCCGGGGCAATCACCCGAAGTTCGCTTGAAAAAGTCCTGCATATAATTCAGCGTGATTTGCAACGCCGTTTTGGAATAGCGCAGCCACGCATCCTTGTTGCCGGTTTGAACCCACATGCCGGCGAGGGAGGGCATCTGGGGCGAGAAGAAATTGATGTCATGATTCCCGTATTGGATAAGCTGCGTGCCGGTGGTATGGATGTCAGCGAGCCACTTCCTGCGGACACGCTTTTTACTCCGCACAGGCTTGTGCATTGCGATTGTGTATTGTCCATGTACCACGATCAGGGTTTGCCGGTTCTAAAACATGCCAGCTTCGGACAGGGTGTCAATGTCACCCTCGGTCTTCCGTTCATTCGGACTTCTGTAGATCATGGGACGGCACTTGATCTTGCCGGAACCGGCAAGGCAAATGGTGGTAGTTTGCTGGAGGCAATCAAACTTGCGGCGAATATGTCTTCGTGCGAGCAGTCGTGATATGAGCGCACATAAAGCCAAAAAGAAGTTTGGTCAGAATTTCCTGGTCGATGAGCAAATTATTGCGGACATAATTGAAGTCATACGCCCCGAGTTGGATGACAATATGGTGGAAATCGGCCCCGGACTGGGTGCGTTGACACGTCCGTTGGTGAAGAGGCTCAATCGCTTGCATGTGGTTGAGATCGACCGCGATATCCTTGAGCGCCTTGAGAATGACTACGCGAAGAACAAGCTCTTCATTCATGCAGGTGATGCGCTGGAGTTCGATTTTTCGACTCTGCCGATGCCGTTGCGCATTGTCGGTAATTTGCCGTACAACATTTCATCACCGCTGCTTTTTCATTTTTCGACCTATGCTGACCGCATCAGGGATATGCACTTCATGTTGCAGAACGAGGTGGTCGAACGCATGGTGGCTGAACCCTCCACGCCAGAATATGGGCGGCTGTCGGTGATGCTGCAATATCGCTTTTATATGGAAAAACTGCTGGACGTTCCACCCGAGTCGTTTCGCCCGGCACCCAAGGTCGATTCTGCAATCGTGCGCATGATCCCCTTGCCTGCTGAAGCGATTCGAGTGGGAGATGAAGCAATTTTTGCGAACGTTGTGAGAGCCGCGTTCGGGCAACGCCGCAAGACACTGCGAAATACTTTACGCAGCTTCCTTGCTGAAGATGATTTTGAGAAGCTGGATATTGATGCGCAACTCAGGGCAGAGAACCTTGGAGTGGATGAATTCGCCAGAATTTCGAATTATCTCGGCAAGTCATAAAGTAACTAAAAGGTATATTTTGCATCCACGTATTATTTGGCCATCGGTTAAAATGTCCATCCTTTAGGACTTATTGCTGCCCACCTTTGTTATGCCCGAACCTTTTCCATTAGTTATGAGTTTTGCCGCAACTGACCCGAGCGGTGGTGCGGGCCTTTCAGCAGATCTGTTAACTATTTCGAGTATGGGCTGCCACCCGCTTTCTGTGGTGACGGCAATCACTGTGCAAGATACAAGCGGGGTCGAGGGCGTGCTTTCTATCGATCCGGAATGGGTCGTCGATCAGGCGCGTGCGATGCTGGAAGACGTTCCTGTGGCGGCTTTCAAAATAGGTATGCTCGGCAGCGTGGAAAATATTGCTGTGATTGCTGAGATCATGGCGGACTACCCGGATATTCCTCTGGTGCTTGATCCGGTGCTCGCCTCCGGGCGAGGCGATGAATTGGCGAATGAGGATATGGTCGATGCCATGCGGGAGTTGTTGATTCCGCAAACCACCATTATCACTCCGAATAGCATGGAAGCACGTCGTCTCGCAATGAATGAAGACAATGAGGAAGACGATCCGACACTTGAAGAATGCGCCAAGCGCATCCTGGCTATGGGTTGCGAGTATGTTCTGATCACGGGTACACACGAACAATCTCCCAAAGTCATCAATACGCTTTACAACGAGCACGGTGTAGTTAGCAGTGACAGCTGGGTCAGGTTGCCGGGTATTTATCATGGATCAGGCTGCACGCTGGCTTCTGCGATTGCATCGTTGCTGGCACAGGATGTCGAAGTGACGGAAGCTGTCAAAGAGGCTCAGGAATACACTTGGCAAACACTCAACTCTGGGTTTCGGCCAGGTATGGGGCAGCACATTCCGGATCGATTATTCTGGGCTCGCGGTGAAGAGGATGAAGAATATAAGAGCGTACGAGAAAATTAAGGGATTGTACGCAGTCACGCCAGACGAACTTGATACGGAAGAACTGTTGCGCTGTGCAAAATTGGCATTGTTGGGAGGCGCCAGGATTTTGCAGTACCGCAACAAGGCAGCTGATAAAGAATTGCGAACACTTCAATCATTTGAGTTGCTCAAATTGGCTCGTGAATTTTCTGTTCCGTTCATCATTAACGACGATGCACAGCTGGCGGAACTTGTTGGCGCCGACGGCGTGCATTTGGGTATGGGAGACGGCAACGTTGCCGAAGCTCGCAAGCTATTTGGGAACGATAAACTCATCGGCGTATCTTGCTATAATCGTATGTCGCTGGCTCGCAAGGCTGTGCAAGAGGGGGCTGATTATGTTGCCTTTGGCAGTTTCTTTGTCTCTACAGTCAAACCGGGGGCAGTTCCCGCCACACCAGAATTGCTGCGGCAGGCGCGACAAGAAATTGCTGTTCCAATTGTGGCGATCGGTGGTATTACAGCACGGAACGCATCGCAGTTGCTGGACGCTGGCGCGAATGCATTGGCGGTCATATCTGCGGTGTTTAGAGCAGATGACATACAGGGCGCAGCGCGAGAATTCGCAGCATTAAATTTTCATTAATCAATTTTGAACCTGGAAAGACACAACATGACTTCACATAACCAGCAGCTCTTCGACCAATCACAGAAAGTTATCCCCGGCGGTGTGAATTCGCCAGTGCGTGCATTCAAGTCGGTGGGGGGCACTCCGCTATTTTTCAAGCGCGGCAAGGGTGCTTATGTGTGGGATGCGGACGACAAACGCTATATCGATTATGTAAATTCATGGGGGCCGATGATTGTTGGACATTGTCATCCGGAGGTGGTGAAGGCGGTGCAGGACGCTGCCGCCGAAGGCTTGGGCTTCGGTGCACCGACTGCGTCCGAGCTGGAGATCGCCGAGCTGTTGTGCAAGATTTTGCCGAGTCTGGAGATGGTGCGTCTGGTAAGCTCAGGCACCGAAGCAACGATGACGGCGATCCGATTGGCACGCGGTTTTACTGGCCGTTCGCGCATCATTAAATTTGAAGGTTGTTACCACGGTCATTCAGACGGTTTGCTGGTCAAAGCGGGTTCCGGTGCGCTGACTTTCGGTCAGCCAAGTTCTTCCGGTGTGCCAGCAGAGATTGCGGCGCTGACCACGGTGCTGGATTACAACGACGCAGCCGGCTTGGAAAAAGCATTTGCTGAATACGGCAACGAAATCGCTGCGGTGATCGTAGAGCCTGTTGCCGGTAACATGAACCTTATCCTTCCCAAGCGTGAATTTCTCGATGCTATGCGTAACCTGTGCACCGAGCATGGGGCGGTGCTGATTCTTGATGAGGTGATGTCGGGCTTCCGCGTCGGCTTGCAGGGCGCACACGGTCATTTCGGGATCAAGCCGGACCTGATCACACTGGGTAAGGTAATGGGGGGGGGGCTGCCTGCTGCCGCATTCGGCGGTCGACGCGACATCATGCAGTGCTTGGCTCCGATGGGCGCGGTGTACCAAGCGGGCACATTGTCCGGCAATCCGGTGGCTGTGGCTGCAGGGCTGACTACACTGAAGCTGGTACAGGCCCCCGGCTTTTATGACAACCTGACCAAGCTGGCCAAGCAAATGACCGAGGGCATTTCGGCCAGCGCGAAGAAGCATGGGATCCCGTTCAGCGCTCAATCAATTGGCAGCATGTTCGGCCTTTATTTCAGCAGTGCCGTGCCGGCCTCTTATGCCGAGGTGATGGCCAGCGACAAGGAGGCGTTTAACCGATTCTTCCACGCGATGCTGGACGCGGGTGTGTATCTTGCTCCATCAGCATTCGAAGCAGGATTTGTTTCTGCCGCGCATACCGAAGCCGATATTGCGGCGACGATAGCGGCTGCGGACAAAATATTCGCTTCCTGGAAGTAATGGGGCTTTTTTCCCAAGCAGCGTTTTTTACCACGGTAAATCACATCAAGGATTTGCCGCTACACGGCGGCAGGGAGGTTGCTTTCGTTGGGCGCTCAAACGCGGGAAAGTCAAGCGCAATCAATACCTTGTCGAATCACGTGCGGCTGGCGTATACCAGTAAAACGCCGGGGCGCACTCAGCACCTGAATTATTTCTCGCTCGGCAAAGATAAATATTTGGTGGATTTGCCCGGTTACGGTTATGCGAAGGTTCCCCCTGAAAGCAAGCGTCATTGGGAGGCATTGCTGAGCACGTACTTGCAAACACGTGATGAGTTGTGCGGTCTCGTTGTCATTATGGATTCCAGGCATCCGTTGACCGAGCTGGATGAGAATATGCTGGACTGGTTTGTTCCGACCGGCAAACCTGTACATATACTGCTGACGAAGTCCGACAAGCTGAGTCGCCAGCAAGCCACGCTGACATTAAATCGCGTAAAATCTCACCTGAATGAGTATTTCCCTTTGTGCTCGGCCCAATTGTTTTCAAGTTTAAAGAAGCAGGGCGTGGAGGAAGCTGAAGCGGTTATTGCCGGTTGGCTTGAGGATTGATAGGCAAAAAAATGCCCCCAGCCAAGGGGAGAAAGGCTAGGGGCAAAGTCTTAACATAGCGTTAAGACACACGCTCAGGGAGGAGAAACGTGGAATGATTCATCATCATTCACAGCATCAGATAAGCAATCTCTTAATTAGTTCAATATGGTTTAAATATTAGGAAAGAATCATGCAAACACTAGGACAATTCCCCAATATTAGAATGCGCCGGATGCGTCATGACGCCTTTTCTCGTGACTTGATGCGAGAGCATGTGCTCACTTCTGCCGATTTTATCTATCCCGTCTTTGTGTTGGAAGGGAGTAATAGAGTCGAGGATGTTAAATCCATGCCGGGCGTTCAGAGAAAAACTCTGGATCTTTTGCTTAAGGATGCGGAGCAATGCGTCAAACTGGGAATTCCGGTGATGGCAATATTTCCTGTAATTGATGCACCACTAAAGAGCTTGGATGCGAGCGAGGCTTATAACCCGGATGGATTGGTTCCGCGCGTGGTTGCTGCACTGAAAAAAAATTTCCCCGAGCTTGGCGTGATGACCGACATCGCTCTTGATCCATATACCAGTCATGGGCAGGATGGCCTGATTGACGATAAAGGCTATGTTCTTAATGATGAAACCGTGGCCGTATTGGTTAAACAGGCGCAGACACACGCTGCAGCCGGTGCCGACATAGTCGCGCCATCAGATATGATGGATGGGCGTATTGGTGCAGTTCGGGCAGCACTTGATGAGCACAATCATATTCATACACGAATCATGGCTTATTCCGCCAAGTATGCATCAAGCTTTTACGGCCCATTCCGAGATGCAGTAGGTTCAAGCGGAAATCTAGGTTCGGGCAACAAATATACTTACCAGATGGATCCAGCTAATTCGGACGAAGCATTATGGGAGGTAGGCTTGGATTTGCAGGAAGGTGCAGATATGGTGATGGTAAAACCCGGCATGCCTTATTTGGATATTGTGCGCAGGGTAAAAGATGAGTTCAAGGCGCCGACTTTTGTATATCAGGTTAGCGGCGAATATGCCATGCTCAAAGCGGCAGCTCAAAACGGTTGGTTAAATGAAGAAGCATGTGTTCTGGAAGCACTTCTTTCGTTTAAGCGCGCAGGCGCCGATGGCATATTGACGTACTTTGCCATGGATGCTGCAAGGTGGCTAAAGAAGGAAGATTGATTTTGCTATGAATGCAATAAGTATTAATTGAATGTTTGTAGTAAAAAAATTCTGCTAATTAGCCAGCATGTTTTCCATGGCAGTTATGTCTGCGTGTGTTTCGGTATGGCGGCTACCGGCAAAACGGGCATTCTCGGGCAATACAACGATGTGAATGGGCGTCTCTGAATTGGAGGTCAGCGTATAACTTGGGGCAACATAATCACGACCAGCTATACGCGCTTTCCACTCCCCGTCCAAAAAGTTGAGCTTGTGCCTGAGCAGAAACAATAAAATTGACTTCACATCGTCGCTAAAGATCAACAGGTTGATATCGGACTGTTTTCCTGCAGTACCCGAAAGTACAGAGCCTGTAAGGTAGGGGTTGAATTCTGCGAATAAATGCATGGTGCTCAAGGCATCCCTTCGTAGCTTGAACAGGATATCTGGATGGCTGTCATGCTGATATATCGTTCTGTAACTGTGCAAGGCATCATCTATCTCTTGATTGCTCGGCATATGCTGGGTATCGATGGCATTAAGTTGCTTTGCAGCTTTGCGCTTGGCAAAAGCGTGATCGGTGATGCCGTCTTCGGCCATAAGCTTGGCAGCTTGATGCGCTAGACGCTCACGCATTAAATCACGCTTTTGACTGTACTCTCGACCCATGAGATTTAGAGGAGCTGGTCTTTTAAGATATCTGTCGGTTTGGTTTCGATATCTTCTTCAGGAATCGTGTTGACTTGTTCTTGCGGAGCATTTTCTTGGTAAAAATACTCAATCCGATCCGAATTATTGTCGGGTAAACCTTCATCATTGATGGGGATGGCAACCATATTTTCTGGCATAGTATAGACGGCTTCAGGAACATCCTTGAGTCTTTTATCCATATAACTCATCCAGATAGGCAATGCAGCGCCGCCACCTGTTTCTCTGTCACCAAGTGTTCGGGGCTGATCATAACCCATCCAGGAAATGCCAACTACCGTGGGATGAAAGCCGCAAAACCACGCATCAAGTGACTCGTTGGTAGTGCCGGTTTTGCCTGCCAAATCTTTTCTCCCCAGCTGCATTGCGCGGTAGGCAGTGCCGTGCCTAACCACATCCTGCAACATGCTGACCATGGTATAGGCATTTCGTACGTCGATAACTCTATCTGGACCGCTTCCTGCTGGAATGGGGTCAGCTCTGAAAAGTATATTTCCACTGGAATCTTCTATGCGGTCGATGAAGTAATGGGGTATAAAAAACCCGCCATTAGCAAAAACTGAATAAGCGGAAAACATCTGGATGGGCGTGACGGAGCCTGCGCCCAAAGCCATGGTCAGATATGCGGGATATCTTGAAGGGTCAAAACCAAATTTTGCGGAGTAATCTCGAGCATATTGGGGGGAAATGGATTGAAGGATGCGAATGGACACTAGGTTCTTTGATTTTAACAAGGCTTGGCGCATTCGCATGGGCCCCTCAAATTTACCATCATAATTTTTGGGCTGCCAAGGTTCATTTCCAGTCTGCTCAGCATCAAATAGTAATGGAGCGTCGTTGATGACAGTTGCAGGTGTGAACCCCTTTTCAAGCGCCGCAGAATAAATGAAGGGTTTAAAGCTAGAGCCAGGTTGTCTCCAGGCTTGAATGAGGTGATTGAATTGATTTCGATTGAAGTCGAATCCTCCAACAAAAGAATATATAGCGCCGGTTCGGGGATCGCCAGAAACGAAGGCAGCCTCAACTTCCGGAAGCTGGCTTACTTGCCAAATTTCATTGGCATCTTTCTTCACTCGGATAAGCGAGCCGATATTGATGCGCTGCTTGAGAGGAACTTTCTTGCTTAATGCCTGCTCGACAAACTGGAGTGCATCACCGTTTATTTCGATAATTTCACCGCCTTTGCAGTATGCGCGAATCAGTGTAGGAGATGCTTCCAGAACGACTGCGGGAATCAGGTCATCATTATCTGAAATATCCTGAAGCAACTCATCGAGTTGCTCTGCGCTGAAACTAACACTGGAAGTATCTTTGGGAATATTGATGAAGCCTTCGGAACCCCTGTATCCGTGGCGCCGGTCATATTCCAAAACGCCGTCTCTAACAGCTCTATATGCCGTAATTTGATCTTGCTGTCGCAAAGTTGTGTAAACCCTGAAGCCTTGTGTATAAGTATTTTCCTGATACTTATCAAACACGGCTTGCCGAACCATTTCAGCAAAGTGATCAGCTACTACGCTACCTGCAACCTGATTGGGGCGCTTAGTAACAAGGTGCTCGTCCTGAGCAAATGAAAGTTGCTCGTCATTTATGTATTGAAGTTCGCGCATACGTCGAAGAACATATTGCTGCCGTAGTTTTGCGCGTTTAGGGTTAACAATGGGGTTGTATAGTGATGGCGCCTTGGGTAATCCAGCCAACATGGCCGCCTCTGCCAAGCTAACTTGGTCAAGTGGTTTCCCGAAATAGGTTAAAGCGGCGGCCGCGAAACCGAAAGCGCGCTGACCAAGATATATCTGGTTGATATAAAGCTCTAAAATCTGATCTTTAGTCAAATAGTGCTCGATTTTAAAAGCGAGCAACACTTCATTAAATTTCCGAGACATGGTTTTTTCCTTTGAAAGGAAAAAATTTCGTGCAAGTTGCATGGTAATAGTACTTGCTCCCTGTTTTACGCCGCCAGCAGAAACGTTTGATACCGCAGCACGAAGAACACCCATATAATCTACGCCGCCATGTTGATAAAAACTGTCATCTTCAGCGGCGAGAATGGCTTGTTTCATAATCTCTGGCACTTCTGAAATGGCTATCAACGCGCGGCGTTCCTCACCAAACTCACCCAGCAGCGAGCCTTCAACACTGTAAATCCGCAATGGAATCTTGGGGCGATAATCGGTGAGTATTTCGAGAGAAGGAAGTGCTGGATAAGCGAGCATTACCGCCAAGCCAAGCAAAATTATTGGAATTAGTATCAGGGAACCAGAAATTAGAGAGGGGAGTAACCAGCGATTAGAGGGCATATGCCAAGGTATCCAAAAGTTGTTATTAAAAATATTATTTCGCAATTATATCGACTATAAGCTGGAGTAGTTTTGCGGAAGTAGGCGGCAATAAAAATAGCTTTACATGAGTTATAGTTATTGCTAGGATTTAAACCACTTTATATAGACACAGCTCTAACCAGTATATGGCTAAGGTAAATTTTGACATTCCGCTGGATTTTCTATGGGCCAGAACTCCCCCTTTGATTGGCGTGGATGTCAGTTCTTCATCCGTGAAGATGGTTGAATTGAGTATGGCACCCAAAGAGGGTGGGTACACTCTTGAGCGTTACTCAATAGAATTGCTTCCTAAAGATGCAATCACTGACGGCAACATAAATAATCTGGATGCGGTATCAGAGACTATGCAACGCGCATGGAAAAGAATGGGTACGCGCATCAAGAATGCGAGTATGGCGCTTCCGGCAGCGGCAGTTATCTCAAAAAAGATCATGCTACCAGCTGGAATGAGCGAGGAAGACTTGGAGTTTCAGGTTGAATCAGAAGCGAACCAGTATATTCCATTTGCACTGGAGGAGGTGAATCTGGACTTTCAGGTGATTGGACCATCACCTGAAAATCCAGAGGAGCTGGAGGTATTGCTTGCGGCCTCTCGAAAAGCGAATGTTGAAGACCGAACTGCGGCTGCCCAATTGTCAGGACTTAAAACTTTGGTGATGGACGTTGAACCATATGCTGCGGAAATGGCCTTTGAGCAGATAAGCGCTCAATTGCCAGATGGAGCTTTAGATAAATGCGTTGCGCTGATTGATATCGGGGCAAATGTCATGAATGTTAATATATTGCGAAACGGGCAATCAGTGTACTCCAGGGATCAGCAACTAGGAGGGGAGCAGCTAACTCAGCAGATTCAGAACGCATTTGGTTTGTCCGCAGAGGATGCTGAGGTGGCCAAACGTAGCGGCGGACTACCTGAAAACTATGAAAACGATATATTGTTGCCGTTCATCGAAAATCTTGTGGCTGAAATTTCAAGGGCTTTGCAGTTTTTTTATACCTCATCTCAATATCACGAAGTGGACTTCATAGTGCTTGCGGGGGGGTGTGCGGTATTACCAGGGCTTGATGATGCTGTTGCGACCAAAACTCAGGTCAGTACTATGGTCGCCAATCCTTTTGCGTTAATGACACTTTCAAGCAGGATCAAACCAAGGCAACTACAAACCGATGCGCCTTCATTGATTATTGCGTGCGGCTTGGCAATGCGGAGATTCGACCCATCATGATACGCGTCAACCTCCTGCCGCATCGTGCCGAAAAGCGCCGCGCGAGATATATCCAGTTTGTCGCATTGAGTGGAATTTCAGTACTTTTGGGTGCATTTGTGGTCGGTGTAGTTCAGATTGGCATCGGTACTCAAATAGATTACCAACAAAAGAGGAATAAGTTTCTGAAGAATGAGATAGCACTTCTGGACAAGCAAATTGCGGAAATCAATAGTCTGCGAGCGCAGACACAATCCCTGTTGGCCAGGAAAAGCGTGGTGGAAAATTTACAGAGTACACGTTCTGATGTTGTGCACTTGCTGGATCAGATGTTGAGGATTTTACCTGAAGGTGTTTACCTCAAAGACTTGAAGCAAACAGGAAATAAAATTGATGTTGTCGGGTATGCGCAATCGAATGCACGTGTGTCGACTCTGCTTCGGGCTATTGAGGATTCTCGCTGGCTAGATTCACCAAACTTGATAGAAATTAAGTCAATAAAAGCAAAAAAAGGTGGTGATCTGAACGAATTTAAAATGAACTTTAATTTGACCAAGATAATTCCTGAAGCAGAGGGCGGAACAAATTTAGTGGCAAAGAAAAGCAATAAAGTCGGTAAAAAGAAATAGGTAATTAAATGAAGCTAACCGAACTGAAAAATCTAGATCCTAAAAAACCTGGGTTGTGGCCGTGGCCGGCGAAGATTCTCTCATTTGTTGCAATTTTTTCGGTGGTGATAGTCGCTGGATTTTTTCTATTCTGGCAAGAGCAATGGGCAACACTAGGTCGCGTTAAGGCTGAAGAGGATAAGTTAAAAGAAACCTTTATGGCAAAGAAAAAAGAGGCCATTAATCTTGATCTGATCAAGAAGCAACTCAACGAAACTAAGGAATCGTTAGGGGCCTTGCTGAAGCAGTTACCCAATAAGTCCGAGATGGACGCGCTGTTAACAGATATAAATCAAGCTGGCTTAGGTAGGGGTTTGAAGTTTGAGTTTTTTAAGCCGGGAAATGAAAAAATTATTGGATCCTTTGCCGAATTACCGATCGCAATCAAGGTGAGTGGAGATTATGATGATATCGGAAATTTTTCCAGTGATATTGCAATGTTGCCGCGAATCGTTACATTGAATGACATAAAAATATCTCCATCAGGTGGCAAGGAGAGTGGCTTGAAAATGGAGGCCGTAGCAAAAACTTTCCGTTATCTGGACGAGGAGGAGTTGGCAAATCAGGCGGCAGCTAAAGGTAAGGCTAAGGGTAGGGGGAGAAGGAAATGAGGCCCTTGATTGTCTTGATACTTTCTGCCTTGTTGCTTGGTTGCGGTAGTGAAGAGTTTAATGATCTTCGTGATTTCGTTGCTAACTCGGGAGTCGGACTGCGTGGGAAAATTGAGCCGCCGCCCGAAGTAAAACCTTACGAATATTTTGCATACGCGAACGATGCGGATTTACCTAACCCTTTCGAGCCTCGTGAAGAGGAGATGAAGGTGGGTGGGGCAAATCAACCTCAATTGGATCGTCCAAAAGAAGCGCTTGAGGAGTATCCTCTGGATAGCCTTAAGATGGTAGGGTATTTATTCCAGAAAGGCATTGGATATGCAGTTATACGTGCGAATGACGGAAAATTGCACAGAGTTAAGCCAGGCAACTATATGGGAATGGACTTTGGTTTAATTCAGATAGTAAATGAAACAGAGATATTTGTTAAAGAAATGGTGCAGGATAGTACCGGCGTTTGGTCGGAGCGTGTTAGCAGTTTGCAAATGCAATTGCTTGAATAATGAGTCGGGGAGTGAATCATGAGTAAATTTGACGGCAGAATAATCAGCGTGGTTCGGTCGCTGTGTTTGATTGCCATTTTGTGTACTTTTGAAGCACAAGCGGCGCAGAATGGTATTGCTGACTTGAGTGCGAGCAGTTTCGGTGACGGGAGGACTCTTATCAAGGTGGAGTTTACTCAACCCATATCGAGCTTGCCTACTGGATTTACAATCAATACACCCCCGCGTATTGCATTTGATTTTCAAAATACAACCAATGAGTTGGGTCGATCTGTACAAAATTTCTCGGGTGGGAATTTGCGCAGTGCAAATATTGTTCAAGCGGGAAACCGAACACGCTTGGTGGTAAATCTGGATCAGATGCTGACTTATTCTACCAAGCTCGATGGTAATAACTTGCTTATAGAGTTGAAAGGTAAGCCGAGCAGCCCGGTTTCGGATCGCCCGGCCAGATTCGAGGAGGAAAAGCTTGTCCGATCGAGCCACGAGCTGAGATATATCGATTTCAAACGCGGCAAGAATGGCGAGGGATTGATTCAGGTGGATCTTTCAGATTCCGGCGTGGGAATTGACATGAAGCAACAAGGGGCAAATCTGGTAGTGGATTTTTTGAAAGCAGATTTGCCGAAAAATTTGCAAAGAAAGCTTGAGGTTACTGATTTTGCCACCCCGGTGATGGCCATAGATACATTTATACAGGGCGACAACGTGCGTATGGTTATTGAACCCAGCGGCACTTGGGAGCATGCGGCCTATCAAACAGATGAAAAGTTCATCATTGAAATCAAGAAGTATATAGAGGATCCGAATAAGATGGTTCCGGGCAGTAAAACAGAATATGGCGGTGAGAAACTGACACTTAATTTTCAGAAAATTGATGTCAGAGAAGCTCTAAATGTCATAGCAGATTTTACAGAATTGAACATCGTTATCAGCGATACAGTCAAGGGCAACATTACGCTACGCCTGAAAGACGTACCATGGGACCAGGCGCTTGATATCATTTTGCAAAGCCGCGGGCTTGATATGCGAAAAAATGGCAATGTTGTGCAGGTTGCACCAAGCGAAGAGATTGCCGCCAAGGAGAAAATTGCAGCCACTTCCCGAAAAGAGCTTTCTGATGTGGAGGTTATGCACACGGAGAGCTTCCAGTTGAGTTATCAAAAAGGATCTGCTATTGCGGCTTTATTGAAAAGCAAGGATCAGCGTATTCTTTCAGAGCGAGGCAGCGCTGTGGTGGATGATCGAACCAATACCCTCTTTGTGCAGGATACCCCTTCGCATTTGGACGATGCTAGAAAGCTGATCAAGCAGATTGATGTCCCTGTGCGTCAGGTAATGATTGAGGCCAGAGTCGTAGAAGCATCAGATAAATTCGGCAAGAATCTTGGGGTCAGACTAGGATATAGATCAACTGAAACTTATAAAGTGGGGAATAGCGGTGCTTATGTTGGGACCGGTTTTAATCAAATTACCGGCGGTTCGATAGGAACATCAGTTGATCCGGTTAGCGGAGCTATAACGGCCACACCCTATACGACACCAGCCAATATACCAAATGTAAATTTACCTTCAGCCGGAACTGCTGGAGAATTTTCAATGTTGTTGTTCGATAGCGCGATCAGCAAGCTTCTATCGGTTGAGCTAAGTGCACTTGAGACTGACAGCAAGGGCAAGATCATTTCCAGTCCGCGTGTGGTAACTTCAGATAAAACACAGGCAATGATCGAAACTGGAACTGAGGTTCCTTACCAGCAGGCCAGCAGTAGCGGGGCAACTAATGTGGCATTTAAAAAGGCAACGCTGAGCTTGACTGTCACTCCACAAATTACACCGGATGATAACGTCATGATGGATATCAAGGTCAACAAAGATTCACCGGGTACGTTATACGCAGGTGTACCGAGCATTGATACGAATAAAGTCAGCACGCAGGTGCTGGTTGAAAACGGCGGAACAGTCGTAATCGGTGGTGTATATAGCCAGATAATATCCAATGGCGTCAATAAAGTCCCTTTGCTGGGTGATATTCCGATATTGGGCGCATTGTTTAGAAGTAAATCGAATGTGGATAACAAAAATGAATTGCTAATCTTCATTTCTCCCAGAATTATGCAGGATGTAATGAATTTACGCTGATCAAGCTGGAGTAGGTGACGCCTATTTTCAGGTTGTTTCGAGCCAGCAATTATCGAGTAGAAGTGGCAAAATATGCTTGAGAGAGCTAAGGAACTTAAAGCCCGGCTTAGCCGGGCTTTTCCTTTTCAATTACAATTGGAGCTATGACCAATCTTCTTGAGGATACCTCCCTTGTAGCAAGTGCATCCGCTGCTGATGTACAGAATCACCGCAAACTGAAATCTGGTAATTTAATCCTGGTGGGAATGATGGGGTGTGGGAAAACTACCATAGGTAGAAGCTTGTCTCGTCAGCTGTGTATACCATTTATCGATTGCGATGAGGAAATAATAAAACGTACCGGTGTTACTATTCCTCATATATTCGATGTTGAAGGGGAGGCTGGATTTCGACTTAGAGAAACAGCGGCCATTCGTGATCTGGTTGCGCGTCAAAATGTAGTATTGGCCACAGGTGGAGGGGCCGTCATATTGGAAGAGAATCGTAAATTGTTGCTGGAAAATGGCATTGTAATTTACCTTAAGGCCAATTCACATGATCTCTGGCACAGAACACGCTATGACAAAAACAGGCCACTATTACAACACGGGGATGCTCAGGCTAAGTTGAAAGAGTTGTTGCAGCAACGTGACCCGTTTTACCGTGAAGTTGCAGACATTGTTGTACAAAGTGGTAAGCAAAGTGCACATACATTAATGCTGCATTTGGTGGAAGAAATTTCAAAATTCAAAAGAAATTATGGTGGGACGCCTGACACGCAGACACCTTAGGAAAGTTTTCGGTAGATATGCAAACACTTACGGTAGGCTTGGGGAATCGAAGTTATCCCATTAACATCGGCGGCGGCCTGCTAAGTCAGGCAACGTTGTTGAAAAATTACTTGCCGCGAAATCGTGCTGCAATCATTACCAATACAACTGTTGCTCCTTTGTATTTGGAAGCACTTAATAAGATGCTAAATACAATTGGAGCAGAAAGCGTGTCGATAATATTGCCGGATGGTGAGGAGTACAAGCATTCGGAAACTCTTAATACTATTTATGATGCGCTGTTAACACAACGCTGTGAAAGGAGTACACCACTAATCGCGCTTGGCGGGGGCGTAATTGGGGATATGGCAGGTTTTGCAGCGGCAACATATTTGCGCGGCGTGCCATTTATCCAGATTCCCACGACTTTACTTGCACAGGTTGACTCTTCGGTTGGAGGCAAGACTGGCATCAATCATGCCCTCGGTAAGAACATGATAGGCGCGTTCTATCAGCCGCAACTGGTATTAGCTGATACTGATACATTGAACACCTTGCCAGACAATGAGTTTTCTGCGGGTCTTGCGGAAGTAATCAAGTACGGCCTGATTCGAGATCTTCCGTTTCTTGAGTGGTTGGAGCAAAACATGGAAAGGCTGCTGGCGCGAGATACTGCTGCGTTGCAATACGCTATAGCGCGCAGCTGCGAGAATAAGGCGGAAGTAGTTGCGGCAGATGAACGAGAAAGCGGTGAGCGCGCTTTATTGAATTTGGGGCACACCTTCGGGCATGCAATTGAGTCAGGTATGGGATATGGGAATTGGTTGCATGGCGAGGGAGTCGCTGCAGGTACGATCATGGCGGTAGACTTGTCGCAACGGCTAGGATGGATCAGTGGCGACGATGTGATGAGAGTGCGTAAACTATTTGAGCGCGCGCGATTGCCGGTGGTAGCACCCGATTTGGGGGTGGAAAAGTACCTGGATCTGATGGGATTGGATAAGAAGGTGGAAGGCGGAAAAATTCGGTTTGTGTTGCTCAGAGAACTGGGGCACGCTGTAATCTACGGCGACACACCAGCTGAACTATTGCGCCAGACATTGGAAGCTTGCGTACATGGTTGAGACGGTCAGTTATGCGGTTAGTGAGTCAAACTCGCGTGGCAGGCAGAAAAGCGAAGATTCACCGCAAGGGCGTAGCGAATTCCAGCGTGATCGGGATCGGATTATCCATTCGGGCGCATTCCGCCGGCTAGAATACAAGACGCAAGTGTTTGTGAATCACGAGGGTGACCTGTTTCGCACCCGGCTGACGCATAGTATTGAAGTAGCGCAGATTGCGCGCTCTATCGCGCGACGCTTGCGTTTGAACGAAGATCTGGCAGAAGCGATTTCGCTTGCGCACGACCTTGGGCATACGCCATTCGGGCATGCCGGGCAGGAAGCGTTGAATGCCTGTATGAAAGACTATGGGGGGTTCGAGCATAATCTGCAATCGCTGCGGGTTGTCGATCAACTGGAAGAGCGTTATGCGGCTTTTGATGGATTGAATCTGTGCTTTGAGACGCGTGAGGGTATTCTTAAACACTGCTCGCTGGAAAATGCCAGACAGTTAGGGCCGTTGGGCGAAAGATTTCTGAATAACCGTCGCCCGTCACTGGAGGCGCAGATAGCCAACCTTGCCGATGAAATAGCCTACAACAACCACGATGTGGATGATGGCCTGAGATCAGGGCTGATCGAACTGAATGAATTCGATGCGGTGCCGCTAGTGGCGGCGCATCTGCAAGAGGTTCGACACATCCATCCGGATCTGCCTGAGCGGCGTGTGGTGCATGAGACGGTGAGGCGCATGATCAACACGCTGGTGACAGACCTGATCAGGCAGAGTGAGATCAATATTGCTGCCCAACGACCTTCTACACTGGAAGATGTACGCAGCGCACCAGCGATGATTGCCTACAGTACTGGAGTCAACGAAATGCAGCGGGAGTTGAAAGGCTTTCTGCGAACTCACCTCTATCGCCATTACCGCGTATTGCGAATGAGCGCGAAGGCGCAGCGAATAGTCAGTGACCTGTTCGGAAGTTTTATGGAAGACACCCGACTGTTGCCGCCGCAATTTCAGAGTCTTGCCGAATACGACCGTGCCCGCGCAGTTGCCGACTATATAGCCGGAATGACAGATCGTTACGCGATACGTGAACATCGGCGCATCTTTGCGGTTGAGGAGGGGGTGTAAGCTATTTCCCCTTGCATACTTGAGGGGTATTGAAGCTCAAGCTTCTTTTGTACGGCTGCGGTTGCCCGTAGCCCCGAGACAAGGTAAGATTCCCGCCCTTTCGCTTTTGTATTTTGACGTGGCGGCGTGTGCCGCCATTTTTCAGCTTTCATGAATTGACCGAGGAACGCCGTGAGTAACAGTTCTTTACCGATGCAGCAGGGGTTGTACGATCCGCGCCAAGAGCGCGATGCGTGTGGAGTGGGTTTTGTCGCACATATCAAAGGCAGGAAAAGCCATGACATGGTACGTCAAGGTTTGCAGATACTTGAAAACCTGACGCACCGTGGCGCCGTTGGGGCCGATCCGCTGGCCGGCGATGGTGCCGGAATATTGTTGCAGATCCCAGACCAGTTTCTCCGCGACGAAATGGGCTGGGGGAATATTCATCTCCCTCAGGCAGGCGAATATGGCGTAGGAATGTTCTTTCTGCCACGCGATGCCAATGCACGCAAGGAATGCGAGCAGATAATTGAAGTCAGGACAAAGGCAGAAGGTCAATCTGTGCTGGGTTGGCGCGATGTCCCTGTTGATAGTTCCGGGCTTGGCGAAAGCGTTAAAAAGGTGGAGCCAGTTGTGCGTCAGGCTTTCATCGGGCGCGGCCAAAAGTGCCCAGATGCTGATGCATTCGAGCGAAAGTTGTACGTGATCCGCAAAACTGCGGAGCACGCAATATCCGGTTTATCAAATGAGAATGTAAAAGGATTCTATTGTCCCTCCATGTCATGCCGCACCATAGTGTACAAAGGCATGTTGCTGGCCAACCAGGTCGGTACTTATTATCTGGACCTGCAAGACCCGCGCGTAGTCAGCGCCTTGGCCTTGGTGCACCAGCGCTTTTCGACCAACACTTTTCCGACCTGGGATTTGGCGCATCCGTTCCGCATGATTGCGCACAATGGCGAGATCAATACTGTGCGCGGCAACGTAAACTGGATGGCTGCTCGCCATGCGGCGATGTCATCAAAACTGCTCGGTGAAGATCTGGAAAAACTCTGGCCGCTTATTGATGACGGCCAGTCAGACTCGGCATGTTTCGACAATGCGCTCGAGTTGCTGGTAGCCGGCGGATATTCGCTGCCGCATGCGATGATGCTGTTGATCCCCGAGGCGTGGGCGGGTAATCCGCTGATGGACGAAGGGCGCCGCGCGTTTTATGAATATCACGCGGCATTGATGGAGCCATGGGACGGCCCTGCAGCCGTGGCGTTTACCGACGGACAGATGATAGGCGCGACACTGGACCGAAACGGACTGCGTCCTGCGCGTTACCTGATCACCGATGACGATCTGGTATTGATGGCTTCCGAGATGGGTGTGCTGGACATTCCACAGCACAAGATCGTCAAGAAGTGGCGCTTGCAGCCAGGTAAGATGTTCCTGATCGATATGCAGGCCGGCCGTATTGTCGACGATGCGGAATTGAAGAACCAATTGGCCAACGCCAAGCCGTATCGTCAGTGGGTCGATCAGTCGCGCTATTTCCTCGGCGACCTTGCAGCAGTAAAGAGCGCGGACAAACTCAATGCAACCTTGCTCGATACGCAACAGGCTTTTGGCTACACGCAGGAAGACTTGAAGTTCATTCTGACCCCGATGGTGAATGCAGGCGAAGAGCCGACCGGTTCCATGGGTGTCGATGCGGCGTTGCCGGTGCTGTCGAACAAGAACCGCTCGTTCTACGATTATTTCCAGCAATTGTTTGCTCAGGTAACCAATCCACCGATTGATCCGATCCGCGAAGAGATCGTGATGTCGCTGACCTCGTTCATCGGCCCGAAGCCGAACTTGCTGGGCATTGACGAGAGCGATCCTCCTTTGCGTCTCGAAGTGCATCAGCCGGTATTGTCGAATGAAGACATCGCGAAGCTGCGCGGCATCGACAAACTGACGAAGAAGCAATACAAGTCCAAGACACTGGACATAACCTATCCGACCAAGCTGGGATCGGCGGGTTGCGAGAAAGCCATCGGGGCATTGTGTGTCTCGGCTGATAAGGCTGTAGCCGAAGGTTACAACGTGTTGATTTTGTCCGACCGCGCAATGTCGGCCACGCAGGTTGCCATTCCGGCGTTGCTGGCGACGGCAGCAGTGCATCATCACTTGGTGCGTGCAGGCTTACGCACCAGTACTGGCTTGGTGGTGGAAACCGGCTCAGCTCGTGAAGTACACCACTTTGCTTTGCTTGCGGGTTACGGAGCGGAAGCAGTGTGCCCGTGGCTGGTCTACGAAACGATCGCAGCGATGAAACTGCCTGCCAACGTAGATGTCAAGGAAGCCAAGAAGCGTTTCATCAAGGCGATCAACAAAGGATTGAACAAGGTGATGTCCAAGATGGGTATCTCTACATACCAATCCTATTGCGGCGCACAGATATTTGAGGCAATCGGCCTGAACGCCGAATTCGTTGCGAAATATTTCACCGGCACGCCGACCCAGATCGAAGGTATCGGCCTGACTGAAGTCACCGAGGAAGCGGTGCGCACTCATAGTAACGCGTTTGGCAATGACCCGGTTCTGGCGAACGCGCTGGATGCGGGCGGTGAATATGCATACCGCGTGCGTGGCGAAGAGCACATGTGGACACCCGATTCCATTGCCAAGCTACAGAACGCAACGCGCACTAATAATGCGGCGACTTACAAGGAATATGCCAAGCTGATCAACGAGCAAAGCACGAAGCTGAAAACGCTGCGCGGATTGTTCGAGATCAAACCGGCCGGCAAGGCAGTTCCGATGGGAGAAGTCGAATCTGCGAAGGAAATCGTCAAGCGTTTTGCCACAGGTGCGATGTCATTGGGTTCTATATCCACGGAAGCGCATACAACGCTGGCAATTGCAATGAATCGTATTGGCGGGAAATCGAATACCGGCGAGGGCGGCGAAGACGCGTCTCGCTTCAAGCCGTTCAAGGGCGGTGAAATGCTTTCCGATATCATCGGCAAAAGCCGAATCTTTTCGGATCGCGAAATGAAGGCAGGTGATTCGTTGCGGTCGCGTATCAAGCAAGTGGCGTCGGGCCGTTTCGGCGTGACCGCTGAATACTTGAGCAGCGCCGACCAGATCCAGATCAAGATGGCGCAAGGCGCCAAGCCAGGCGAGGGCGGGCAGTTGCCGGGCGGGAAAGTGTCCGAGTACATTGCCAAGTTGCGTTTCTCTGTACCGGGCGTGGGTCTGATTTCGCCACCGCCGCACCATGACATCTATTCCATTGAAGATCTGGCACAACTGATCCATGATTTGAAGAACGCCAATCCGAACGCGTCCATTTCGGTAAAACTGGTTTCTGAAGTTGGTGTCGGCACCGTTGCGGCAGGTGTGTCGAAAGCAAAGGCTGATCATATTGTCGTGTCCGGTTTCGACGGCGGCACCGGTGCTTCGCCGGTCTCATCGATCAAGCACGCGGGCACACCGTGGGAACTTGGCCTGGCCGAAGCACAACAGACGCTGGTGTTGAATCAGTTGCGCGGACGGATCGCACTTCAAGTAGACGGCCAATTGAAGACCGGTCGCGACGTGCTGATAGGAGCTCTGCTGGGTGCGGACGAATTCGGTTTCGCGACTGCACCGCTGGTGGTGGAAGGCTGTATCATGATGCGCAAATGCCACCTGAATACCTGTCCGGTCGGCGTTGCGACGCAAGATCCCGAGCTACGCAAGAAATTTACCGGTCAGCCGGAACATGTGGTCAATTACTTCTTTTTTGTCGCCGAGGAAGTGCGCGAATTGATGGCTCAGATGGGTATTCGCAAATTCGACGACCTGATCGGACGTAGCGATTTGCTGGACGTGAAGCATGGCATCAAGCACTGGAAATCTCAGGGATTGGATTTTTCCAAGGTGTTCTACCAGCCTAACGTTTCGGACAGCGTGGCACGCCGTCATGCCGAACAACAGGATCATGAGCTGGAGAAAGCGCTGGACAACAAGCTTATCGCTCATGCACAGGCAGCGCTAGCAAACAAGCAGCCGGTGAATATCGAGGTCAATATCGGCAGCGTAAACCGGACAGCCGGAACAATGCTTTCACATGAAGTTGCCAAGCGATATGGGCAGGCAGGACTGCCGGCCGATACCATCAAGGTGAAACTCAAGGGCACTGCCGGGCAGAGCTTCGGCGCGTTTCTGTCGCCGGGTATTTCTTTTGAATTGCACGGCGAAGGCAACGACTATGTGGGCAAGGGCCTGTGCGGTGGTCGTATCGCGATAATGCCGCCTGATGATTCCAAATTGGTGTCGCACGAGAACATTATCGTCGGCAACACTGTGCTGTACGGCGCAACTTCGGGCGAGTGTTATTTCTCCGGGGTGGCCGGCGAACGATTTGCGGTGCGCAACTCCGGTGCAATTGCTGTGGTTGAGGGGCTCGGCGATCACGGCTGTGAATATATGACCGGCGGCATGGTGGTCGTGCTGGGCCAGACCGGGCGTAATTTCGCGGCCGGTATGTCGGGCGGCGTGGCTTATGTGCTCGACGAAGACGGCGGGTTTGAAAAACGCTGCAACCTGAGCATGGTAGCGCTCGAACCGGTACCTGAAGAAATCGCCGCACTGGATTCAACTGATGAGGTGCCGGAAAGCCATGGTCGCGTGCATTTCAATCATTTAAACAAGGCAGATGAACACGCCCTGCGTGAACAGATCGAAAAGCACCTGCGTTATACCAGCAGCCCCCGTGCAAAACTGATTCTGGACAACTGGAACAAATATCTGCCCAAATTTATCAAGGTGATGCCTACAGAATACCGTCGTGCCCTGAAAGAGATTGCGGCGCAACAGGCTAAGCAGAAGGAGGCCGCATAATGGGCAAGCCAACTGGATTTATGGAATTTGAACGTCTCAGCGAAGGTTATGCGCCGGTCGCAAAACGTCTGAAGGATTACCGCGAGTTTGTCGCTCATCTGGACGATGCACAGGCAAAACAGCAGGGTGCGCGTTGCATGGATTGCGGCATTCCGTTTTGCACCAGCGGTTGCCCGGTGAACAACATCATCCCGGACTGGAACGATCTGGTGTTTCGTGGCAACTGGCGCGAAGCGCTGGACGTGTTGCAGTCCACCAACAACTTCCCGGAAGTCACTGGCCGCATCTGCCCCGCACCGTGTGAGGCAGCTTGCACGCTGAACATTAACAATGATGCGGTGGGTATCAAATCCATTGAGCACGCGATCATCGACAAGGGCGGCGAGAACGGTTGGGTACTGCCGCAGCCCGCCGCGAACAAAACCGGCAAGAAAGTGGCTGTGGTTGGCTCCGGTCCTGCCGGTCTGGCGGCCGCGCAGCAACTGGCACGCGCTGGGCATAGCGTGACGGTGTATGAAAAGAACAGCCGTATCGGCGGCTTGATGCGCTATGGCATCCCCGACTTCAAACTGGACAAGCGCTTGATCGATTGGCGCATGGCGCAGCTAGAAGCGGAGGGCGTGAAATTCCAGACCAATACTTTTATCGGTGATGAAGCTCCGGGTAAGGGCATCGCCAACGACGCGAAGAAGACGGTATCGCCGGACGAGTTGAAGAAAAAATTCGATGCGGTCATCCTGTCGGGCGGTTCGGAGCAGCCGCGCGATCTGCCGATGCCGGGGCGGGATCTGAAGGGCGTGCACTACGCGCTTGAATTCTTGATCCCACAGAACAAGGAAGTGGCGGGCGACACGAAGAATACGATCAATGCCAAGGGCAAGCACGTTATCGTGATCGGCGGCGGCGATACCGGTTCCGACTGTGTCGGCACGTCGAACCGTCACGGCGCTGCTTCGGTCACACAGATCGAAGTGATGCCGCGTCCGCCCGAGCAGGAAAACAAATATCTGGTGTGGCCGAACTGGCCACTCAAGCTGCGCACTTCCAGTTCGCACGACGAGGGCTGCAACCGCGACTGGGCGATTGCCACCAAGGAATTCATCGGTGAAAAAGGCGTGCTCAAGGCGATCAAGGCCGTGCGTGTCGAATGGAAAGACGGCAAGCTGAGCGAGATTGCCGGCAGCGAATTCGAGCTGAAAGCCGATCTGGTGTTCCTTGCGATGGGTTTTACCAACCCGCTGCAGCAGGTGCTGGGCGCGTTCGGTGTCGAGAAGGACGGTCGCGGTAATATCAAGGCCGATACCGAAAACTACCGCACCAGCGTGGACAAGGTCTTCGCCGCAGGCGATATGCGTCGCGGCCAGTCGCTGGTGGTCTGGGCGATCCGCGAGGGACGTCAGTGCGCACGCTCGGTAGATGAGTATTTGATGGGTAGTTCCGTTTTGCCTCGTTAATCCCAAGCCGTTCTCAAAAAGCACCTGAAAAGAAAGTGCGGGAAAGGCCGGGTAGTTTTAGAAATTAATTAATAAAGAGAGAATCATGAACTTCAAACTGAAAAATGACACCTTCCTGCGCGCCCTGTTGCGCCAGCCGACCGAATACACACCGTTGTGGATGATGCGCCAGGCTGGTCGTTATCTCCCGGAATATTGCGCCACGCGCAAGCGCGCCGGCAGTTTCCTGAAGCTGTGCAAGAGCCCGGACATGGCGACTGAAGTGACTTTGCAGCCATTGGATCGCTTTCCGCTGGATGCCGCAATTCTGTTCTCGGATATATTGACTGTTCCCGATGCAATGGGTCTGGGCCTGTATTTCGCCGAAGGCGAAGGCCCGAAGTTTGAGCGCACCGTTCGCAGCGAGGCGGATGTTAAAAAACTGCATGTACCCGACATTGGCACTGACCTAAAGTACGTCACCGATGCCGTGTCGCAGATTCGCAAGGCACTGGATGGCCGTGTACCGCTGATCGGTTTTTCCGGCAGCCCGTGGACGCTGGCCTGCTACATGGTGGAAGGCGGCAGCAGCTCTGATTTCGCCAAGGTCAAAACCATGGCCTATGCCGAGCCCAAGTTGATGCACCAGATCCTGTCCAAGACAGCCGATACTGTGACGCAATACCTGAACGCGCAGATCGAAGCCGGCGCGCAAGCGGTCATGATCTTTGATTCCTGGGGCGGCGCATTGTCGCATTCCGCTTATCACCAATTTTCTTTACCCTACATGAAGCAGATCGTGGATGGCCTGATCAAGGAAAAGGACGGCGTGAAGATCCCCAACATCGTATTTACCAAAGGCGGCGGCTTGTGGATCGAGAGCATCGCCGATATCGGCTGCGATGCGGTGGGTCTGGACTGGACGATGGACATCGGCATTGCGCGCCAGAAGGTTGGACAGAAGGTTGCGTTGCAAGGCAACATCGACCCGTTGATTCTGTTTGCTTCTCCCGATGCGATCGAAGCCGAAGTTGAAAAGGTGCTCAGCAGCTACGGGTTCGGCAGTGGTCATGTGTTCAATTTGGGTCACGGTATCTCGCAGTTCACCAATCCGGACCACGCGGGAGCGCTGGTTAAGGCGGTGCATGAACTAAGCAAAAAATATCATTAAGCAATTTGTTTGAGCAATAAGCCGCAGGCACTCCCTGCGGCTTTTGTATTTCTGCGACAATCACCACCTATGCCTATCGCCCGTGTTGCCCTTGATGTCCCGCTGCCCGGCCTGTTCGATTACTCGGTCGATCAGGAGGTGGTCGTTGGGCAGCGCGTGATCGTGCCGTTCGGACGCCGTCAGCTGGTCGGGGTGGTGTTGGAGTGTGCGGATAAATCCGACATGGCGCCGGAGCGCATCAAGCCGGTGACACAGATACCGCAGGACAGCGCACCGCTATCGACTGAACTGGTAGATTTGTTGCGCTTCTGCAGCGATTACTATCGCTATCCCATCGGGCAAACGGTATTGTCAGCGCTGCCGACACGGCTGCGCTCCGATCAGCCTGTCGTCTGCAAGCCAGAACTGAGTTACCAGCTTACAGCCAGCGGCGCGGGGCTTAATATGGAGGATTTCCCGAAACGTAAAGTGGTTCAGCGGCGCATTCTGGCGAAGCTGGCGGCGCATTCGTGCAGCCTGGCACAACTCAAAGAATTGTCTGCGACAGCGGGCGCACAACTCAGGGCGCTGATCGAGGAAGGCTTTGTTGAACAGTTCGAAAGAGCGTCATTGCCTGCCGCGCACACTTTCGACAATGCGCATGTTTTGACTGTCGAGCAGCAGCAAGCTGTAAGTGCGGTAATCGAAGCTCAAGGTTACGTCTGTTTTCTGTTGAACGGAATTACAGGCAGCGGAAAGACCGAGGTGTACGTTCACCTGATGCATGAGGCGTTGCAGCGCGGCGGCCAAGTGTTGCTGCTGGTTCCTGAGATCAATCTGACACCGCAGTTGGAGCAATATTTCCGCAGCCGATTTCCTGATACATCATTTGCAAGCCTGCACAGTGGTCTGGGTGAGAGTGAACGGTTGAGCAACTGGCAACAGGCGCAGACGGGAGCAGCGCAGATCGTGCTCGGTACACGGCTGGCTGTGTTTGCAGAATTGCCCAAGCTTGCACTGATCATCGTGGATGAAGAGCACGATGCCTCGTTCAAGCAACAGGATGGGCTGCGCTATTCCGCCCGTGATGTGGCGATTTTTCGCGCCAGCCAGCACGGTGTGTCGGTTGTGCTGGGTTCGGCAACACCATCGCTGGAGAGTTATCACAATGCGCAGAGCGGGCGTTACCGGATGATAAGGCTGACGGAGCGCGCGCAGGCCGTTGCACGTCTGCCGGTGGTGAGTTGTATCAACATCAACCAGGCGGTGATGCACCACGGTATCAGCGAGAATTTGATGAGGGCAATCGAGCAGCGCATCGCGAAAAAAGAACAAAGCCTATTGTTCATCAACCGGCGCGGTTATGCACCGGTGCTGATGTGCACATCCTGCGGTTGGCTGTCCGATTGCAAGCATTGTGCGGGCAAGATGGTGTTGCATCTCAACGACAGGAGGCTGCGCTGCCACTATTGCGGATACCAGATAAAAGTCCCGCATGCCTGTCCGACTTGCGGCAATGCCGATCTGCATCCGGTCGGCAGTGGTACGCAGCGAATCGAGAGCGTGCTGCAGGAGCGCTTCCCAGAAGCGCGCATTCTGCGCGTGGACCGTGACAGCACGCGCAACAAACGTACATGGCAGGCCATGCGAGAGAAGATACACGCGAATGAGGTGGACATACTGGTCGGCACCCAGATGCTCGCCAAGGGGCATGACTTCCCTGAGCTGACACTGGTGGGTGTGATCAATCCGGACAGTGCGTTGTATAGCAGCGATTTCCGCGCACCTGAAAAACTATTCGCGCTATTGGCTCAGGTAGCGGGACGTGCCGGTCGTGCAGATAAGCCGGGTGAGGTGATGATACAGACAGCTTTTTACGATCATCCTTTGTTCAGGGCGTTGCAGGCGCATGATTTTGACGGTTGGGCAGCATCGCAACTTGCCGAGCGGAAGATGGCAGGTTTTCCGCCCTATACTTTTCAAGCGATGTTGCGTGCCGAAGGAAAAATCGAAAGTGAGGTGTACGCATACCTGAATCAGGCCAGAAAAGCCGCAATCGCGTTACAACAGCCTGTAGAAGTCCTGGGAGTAGTACCTGCTGCGCTACCACGCCGCGCCAATCATATCCGTGCGCAATTGTTGATACAGGCATCGTCGCGAAAAGTCATGCAGCAATTCTTGCGTGTATGGCACCCAGAACTGGATGCCATGGCTGTACCAAAATTACGCTGTTCACTTGATATCGACCCGCTGGATTTTTGAAGTAATAACAAACAGCAGGATGTAAGTACTCTCAACGCTCAGGGGTATAATGTACAAAAGCAACCAACAATCAACGGAGATGAAAATGAATGGAATGAACGATACAACACTGGCTGGACTTCCGCTGCCAATGAAATCACTGTTCACTGGTTATTTGCTTGCTATCGGACTGGGACTGCTGATGGCAGGAGTGCAGATCATGCTGACACACGGCATGGCCGACGGAAAGTTTGGCTTGTCTGTGGATGACATCATCTACAGTTATCACGGCAACCATGACGGAGATAAGGCTTCCAAGCTGGTTGCCAAATTATATGGATCAATGAAAGAAAACGCGACTCCCGAAGCGAGGTTGGAGTTGCTGAAGTGGGCTGAAGCGGGTGCTCCAGCAAAAGAGTGGGAAACGAAGATCAAGCCGATCGTGGAGGAGAACTGCAGCGCCTGTCATGCCAATATGCCAGGTTTGGCCAATATCGAGGAAAAATCCGTGATGGATCAGATGACGAAGCGTGATGAAGGCGCAACTTTTTCCACGCTTACCCGTGTTTCTCATATTCACCTGTTCGGCATTTCCTTTATTTTCTTTTTTGTGGGCTGGATATTCAGTTTCGCCACAGGTTTTAGCGCGATGGTGAAGTCGTTGCTCATCGCCACACCTTTTGCCTTCCTGATAGTGGACGTCATATCGTGGTGGCTGACCAAGCTGGACCCCAATTTTGCATGGGTGATCATGATCGGAGGCTTCGGCTACAGTCTTGCATCGACCGTGATGGTCTTTGCATCGCTGTATCAGATGTGGGCGCCGGTTTTGCTGCGGAAAAAAGATTGAGTTCGCATTCTCGAAGAGTGTAGCCGGAGCTATCGTTGACTGAGAGTGTTCTCAAGGCATTAACCGCAGTAGCGGGCGCCGGTGCGGTACTGACTGGGGAAGCTTGTGCTCAATATTGCAAAGACTGGCGAGGAAGATACAGCGGGGAAGCGTTGGCAGTCGTGTTCCCTTCAGATACGAGGCAGGTAAGCGAGCTGGTGAAAGTATGCGTGTCACATGGCATAGCCATCGTGCCGCAGGGCGGCAACACCAGCTTGTGCGGCGGCTCGGTGCCGCTGAAAGGAAAAACAAGACAGCTCGTCATTAACCTGTCGCGCATGAACCGCATCCGCGACGTGGATGCGACCAACTACACCATGACAGTCGAGGCGGGATGCACACTGGCCGATGTGCGCGCAGAGGCGGAGAACAACAACCGTTTCTTTCCGCTGGGCCTTACGGCCACACAGCAGTATTGCGAGATCGGCGGGAATATATCCACCAATGCGGGCGGCATCAATGTGCTGCGCTATGGAAATACGCGCGACTTGGTGCTGGGGTTGGAAGTCGTGCTACCCGACGGACGTACCTGGGAGGGACTGCGCAGTCTGCGCAAGGACAACACCGGCTATGACTTGAAACAACTGTTCATCGGGGCAGAAGGTACGCTGGGTATCGTCACTGCCGCCGTGCTGAAACTCGCGCCACGACCACAATCAGAGGCGACTGCCTGTGTTGCGGTGCGCGATCCATTGGCAGCAGTCGAGCTTTTGTCGCACCTGCGCGCAAGCTGTGGCGACAAGATCAGCGCCTTCGAGATCATGTCACGCTCCTGCCTCGATCTTGTGTTCAAGCACATTCCAGATACCTGCGAACCTTTCTATGGTTCGATACCTCATCATGAAAAGCTGGTGCGGCATGAATGGATCGTCGTCATCCAGTTGACGGAGGTGTTGCAGGAGCCGCTTGAAGAAGTGTTGCGCACCGCATTCCGGACTTTCGGCAATGGCATCATCCAGTTCGAAATCACTGCCGATAAAGAACACGCGGAGCGTTGGTGGAAGCTGCGCAAGAACATCAGTGAAGCGCAAAAAGCCGAAGGCATCAGCATCAAGCACGACATCTCCGTGCCGGTTAGCAGGGTAGCCGAATTCATCAGGCTGGCGGATGCCGCCTTGCGCCATGCTTTCCCCCTGATACGCATCGTCGCCTTCGGGCACATGGGTGACGGCAATATTCATTACAACGCATCTCTGCCTGATGCCGTGCAGAACACGACGTTCATCGAGCAGCATGAGCCGGACGTGAATCGCATCGTGTACAAGGTTGTGAGCGAACTGGATGGCAGCATCGGTGCCGAGCACGGCCTCGGGCAACTCAAGCGCGGCGAAATCGCACAATACAAGAGCGCGCTGGAACTAGAGCTGATGCGCAACATTAAGCAAGCGCTTGATCCACAGGGCCTGATGAATCCCGGCAAGGTTCTGTAACCTTCTCGGCCAAGAGTAATAACAGGAGATACCGATGGCAGCCCAACCCGAAATTACCAACATGGCATTGTTCTGTGATTTTGAGAATATTGCTCTTGGTGTGCGCGACGCCAAGTATGCGCAGTTCGATATTAAAAAAGTACTGGAGCGCCTGCTGCTGAAAGGCAGCATCGTCGTCAAGAAAGCCTATTGCGACTGGGAGCGCTACAAGGAATTCAAAGCGCCCATGCACGAAGCCTCTTTCGAGCTGATCGAGATCCCGCATGTACGCCAGTCGGGCAAGAATTCTGCCGACATCCGCATGGTGGTCGATGCGCTCGACCTGTGCTACACCAAGGCGCATGTTGATACTTTCGTCATCATCAGTGGCGACTCGGATTTCTCACCTCTGGTTTCAAAGCTGCGCGAAAACAATAAGTATGTGATTGGAATCGGCGTGAAGGATTCGACTTCTGATCTGCTCAGCGCCAATTGCGATGAATTTATTTTCTACGACGACTTGGTGCGTGCACAGGAGGCAAAAAAGAAACAGGCTGCCAGAAAAACACCAGAAAAAACGGTTGCAGGAAAAGCGAAAACTTCTGCAGCAAAGAGCGATGAAGACAAACGCCAGGAAGCCATGGACTTTATTGTTGAGACTGTCGAGGCACTGATTTCGGAGCGAGGCTCGGATGAGAAAATCTGGGGTTCTATGGTCAAAACTACAATGCAGCGCCGCAGGCCCGGCTTCAATGAGTCGTTTTACGGCTATCGTTCCTTCAAGGAATTGGTCGAGGATGCGCAGAAGCGAAAATTGCTGGTTGTGGTGCGTGACGAGAAATCTGGCCAATACACGATACGTTTGCCAGCGGCCAGTTGAAGCGGGCTGCTAGTGAGCTATTACTAACGTAATTGTCGAATGTATTCATCTGCGGAATTAGCATATTCTTACAGATCAAACTGGTGGATCGACACGGTCTGCCGTTGAAGTGTTGACCCGGAACCATCCGGCTATGCTGTAACGGTCGCGGTTTGCGGGCAGCACTTCATGGGGAAATTCCTCGCTGAGGAACACGGCCAGTCTGGCCATGCGAGGCATGACACGCTCGATTATATTGTTGCTGTTCTCGGGATACAAGATTAATTCACCACCATCCTGCGCCTGCCAGCTCCAATTGAGATAAAGCACCACAGAGAGGATGCGGTTGCTTTCCCCGCGAAAAGCATCGACATGCTTCTTGTAGAAGGCTCCGGGTTCATAATGTGCGAAATGACCCTCGTAAGAGAACAGTCCCAATAGCAAGCGGCGGTTCAGGTGGATGCGCAGTTGCTCGATCCATTCCAGCCAACTGCGTTCGATTTGATTTCCGGATTCCAGCCAGTGAATTTCATCACGCCTGACGAAGTTGTTGAGCATCTGGTTTCGTGCACGTCCGATACCGGCCGGAAAAAAGTCATCCTGCTTAAGAGTTGAAATGCGAACAAACAGCTCATCCGCCATCTCTTCGGGGATAGCATCATCGACCAATGAATAGCCACGTTCACGCAACTCCGAGGCAATGTGCTCAAAAATAGGCGTGCTGTCATAAGGCCCCCGAGATCCTGTCGAACGTAAGGCTTTACTCATGGATTTTTCTCCAGCCTGTAATAGAGGAATAAAGCGTGATAACTATATAGTTCACAATGCCTCCATGATTCCCGGGATAGGATGCAATTTTGCGGCGCGCGAGTGTAGCAGCAGTAAGTAATATTGGGGGATTATATGAGTCCTGTGGTTACGGATATTTTTCCGGAATACGCAAGACTATGGAAAGGTGGAATTTTGAAGCGTAAAAGCGAATCGTTATAGCGTAGTGATATAATCCGCGCCTTATTTAAGGTGCCGTTTCATGTCTGCCGTTTTGAATTTCAAATCCCATCTTGCCGAATTATTCGCGCTAGCGTTGCGTGAAGTTGCGCCCGAACTTATCCAAACCGAAATATTGATCGAGCGTCCGAAGATGGCGACCCATGGCGATTACGCTTGCAATCTGGCGATGCAGCTCGCGAAGCCCATGCGCAAGCCGCCTCGTGATATTGCAAATGCTTTAATTGCGGCATTGCCAAAGTCAGACGTGATCGAGAAGCTGGAAATTGCCGGTGCAGGATTCATCAATGTTTTTGTTGCCTCTTCTGCCAAGCAGCAAGTAGTTCATGGTGTATTGCAGGCCGGTGCCGGCTACGGGCATGTCCATTTGGGCGAGGGGCGCAAGGTGCAGGTGGAATTCGTCTCGGCCAACCCGACCGGGCCATTGCATGTCGGCCACGGGCGAGGTGCTGCGGTAGGAGATTGCCTGTGCAATGTATTGCATGCGGCCGGTTGGAATGTGACTCGCGAGTTTTACTATAACGATGCGGGTGCGCAGATCGACAACCTGAGGTTGTCTGTGCAATTGCGCTGCAAGGGCGTTACCCCGGATGATCCATCATGGCCGGAATCTGGCTACCGAGGTGATTACATTCTCGACGTGGCGAACGCCTATATGGCGAAAGAAACAATTGAAGCCGATGACCAGCATATAACAGGCAAGGGTGATGCGGACGATGGAGAGGCAATTCGACATTTCGCAGTGGCTTATCTTCGCCGTGAACAGGATCTTGATCTGCGTGCTTTCAAGGTCGAATTTGACGTGTTTTCACTTGAGTCTGCCCTGTATACCGAAGGCAAGGTGGAGGATGTCGTTAACAGGCTGATCGGCAGTGGACATACTTACGAACAGGGCGATGCGCTGTGGTTGCGTACGACGGATTTCGGCGACGATAAGGATCGCGTGATGCGCAAGAGCGACGGTGGCTATACCTACTTTGTGCCCGACGTGGCCTATCACCTGGATAAATGGAATCGTGGTTTTGTGCGCGTCATCAACGAGCAGGGTGCGGATCACCACAGCACGATTACTCGCGTTCGTGCGGGGTTGCAGGCTTTGGATACTGGAATACCGAAGGGCTGGCCTGACTATGTGCTGCATCAGATGGTGACAGTGCTGCGCAATGGACAGGAAGTGAAGATATCCAAGCGTGCCGGTAGTTATGTCACGTTGCGTGATTTGATCGATGAAGTGGGTTGCGATGCAACGCGCTATTTTCTTGCCGCTCGCCATCCGGATTCGCAATTGGTGTTTGACATAGACCTTGCGAAATCCAAGAGCAATGAGAACCCGGTGTATTACATTCAGTATGCACACGCCAGAATATGCGCGGTGTTGGGTCAATGGGGCGGGGATCGCAAGGCTTTGCTGGAAGCAAATACAGGCTTGCTGGACAGCGAATATGAGGTGACGTTGTTACAGCGCATGATCGATTACCCCCAGATCATAGAGAGTGCAGCTCAGGATCTGGCACCGCATCTGATCGCTTTTTATTTGAAGGAATTGGCGGCTGATTTTCACAGCTACTATAATGCGTCGAGATTTCTGGTGGAGGACGATGCACTCAAGTGTGCTCGTCTGGCTTTGATAACGGCTGTCGCTCAGGTGATGCGCAACGGATTGACGCTTCTTGGCGTCAGTGCACCGGAACAGATGTAAAGAATAGGGGCAAGCGATATATGGGCAGGTACTCGGGAAGCAAACCGGCAGCGCAGCGAAACGGAGTAAATCCGTTGTGGGTGGGCATACTCGTAGGTATCGTGATCGGTGCGGGAATTGCGGCAGTGTTTACCTGGTACAGGATGAAGGCACCGAGTCCGTTCTTGCAAAAAGAACAACCGGTGGAGTTGCCAAAAATCCCTGCCGAACTTTCAGTGGCAGTGCCAGCAGCAACGCCCGAAAATAATGGTAAGCCGCGTTTTGAGTTTTATAATGTGTTGACGGATAAAGAGTCGAAGACTAGCTCCAGCTCAACCAAGTCTGCAGTCAAGGAGAGGCAGGCAGTAAAGCAGAGGCCTGTCGATACCAAGCCAGTCGATGTCGTTACCCCGTCTTTTGAGCCGCGTATATTGCAAGTGGGTTCTTTCACCAAAGCAGAGGATGCCGAAAAATATAAAGCCAAACTTGCATTAATTGGCGCTGAATCACATGTCGAGTCGGCGGCAGTGCCTGAAAAAGGGGTTTACTACCGCGTTCGTCTTGGCCCCTACTCTACCGAGAGTGAATTGAACCGGATGCGAGATTTTTTGAAACAAAATGGTATTGAGAGTACTCCAATGAGGGCTCAGTGAGCTTTTGTCTATTTTTTTAAGGAGCGATGCATGAATAATCTGTTCAGGAATCTGGTGTCCTTGGCGGCATTGTTAGTGAGTTTTACCGTGTTTGCGAGTATAGAGCAGGGACGCGATTACAATGTGCTGCCATCTCCTCAACCGACCAGCGGCGGCAAAATTGAGGTGCTGGAATTTTTCTTTTACGGGTGTTCGCACTGTTACCATTTACATCCAAAATTGATTGAATGGGAGAAAGGTATGCCCAAGGATGTAGAGCTGACATACGTACCGACCATATTCCGTGACTCCATGGAGCCGATGGCACGTACTTTCTATGCGCTCGAGTCGATGGGGAAGATGGAGCAGTTGCACGACCCGCTTTATCGTGCATGGAACGTGGATGAAATCCAATTGTTCGAGGATGACAAGATTGCAGATTTTGTGGCTTCCAAGGGCGTTGATCATGCAAAATTTTCTGCGGCTTATAATTCATTTTCAATACGCAGCAAGGCAACCCGAGCCAAGCAGATGACTCGCAGCTATATGATCAGTGGAACCCCAACCCTTATTGTTGCGGGAAAATACGTTATTACCGGTTTGCAACCTGACGATACGATACGTGTGCTGAAAGAAGTAATTGAGATGGCGCGCAAATCGAAACATTAAAAGAAATTAACCGCTGTGAGCACTAAGGTACGACCGCTGCGTGTGGTTATCAGCGGTGCCTCAAGCGGTATAGGCATGGCACTTGCCCGGCATTATCTTGAACGCGGAGCAGATGTGGCAGCCTTTGCCAGGCGGGCTGAATTACTCAAGCAGCTGGCTGATGATTATCCAGGGCAGGTTTCGTGCTATTCACTTGATGTGCGTGACAACCTTGCTGTTCAGGGTGCGACTGAAGATTTCATTTCGCGTATTGGCGTACCGGACATCGTTATTGCCAATGCAGGTGTGAGTATTGGCACGCTCACGGAATTCGATGATGATATCGAGCCATTTCAACAAGTGTTCGACATCAATGTGCTTGGCATGGTGAAAGTATTCCAGCCGGTCATTACTGCTATGCGGGCTGCAGGGCAAGGAACATTGGTTGGCATCGCCAGCGTGGCGGGTTTTCGCGGCTTGCCAGGAGCGGGTGCCTACTCCGCTTCAAAGGCAGCAGTAATCAGCTACCTCGAGTCATTGCGTGTTGAATTAAATGGCAGTGGAATCAAGGTGGTGACAATTTGTCCTGGTTATATCCGCACACCTATGACCGCTGATAACCCATACCCAATGCCTTTTATTCTGGACGTGGATATCGCGGCAACAAGGATGGCAAAAGTCATTGATCGTCAGAAGGTATTTGCAGTTATTCCATGGCAAATGGGTTTTGCTGGATATGTTCTCAAATTGTTGCCGCGCTGGCTGTATGACAGGGTTTTCGCAAAGGCACCACACAAACCTCGACGTTCTGGATTAATGTGATGTTTGAACGGGTGTCAACGAAATGGCTTGTAAAATCGTTGAACTAAAGTGTCAGCAATAACTCTACTTTGCCAAGATAGGCACTTTTCTGTATTCTTATGGTCTGTTTGACACGAAGTCTGACACGTTTCCTGCTTGGGAGACTTTTTTCAACCCGTCAATTTTAAGGAAGTTAAGATGAAAACCATTTTTACACTGTTGGCCCTGGCTGTGGTTGCAGTTTCACAAGCTGCTATTGCTGCGCCTCAGTCCGATGCACCTATCCTTTTGGCCGCAGCCAGCAAATATCCTAATCAGGGTAAAGTGCTGGAGGTAATCGATACTTCCATGTACACCTACCTGCAAGTGTCTACAGACAGAGGGCCATTATGGCTGGCAGCCTCGAAAGTCACCATCTCCAAGGGTGCCACGATCGGTTATCCAAACGGTGCCGTGATGAGCAATTTTTACAGCAAGTCCTTGAACAAGACTTTTGACACCATTATCTTTTTGGATAAAGTTGAAGTGCTGAAGAAGTAAGCAAGAATAATATCTGTCTAAGAAAAACCCCCGATTGCAAATCGGGGGTTTTCCTTTGGGATATGCTACTGGAGGTGCGACGCAGAAAAGAATTATCCGCCTGCCAGTTTCTTTTTAAGTATGTCGTTGAGTTGAGCGGGATTCGCCTTGCCCTTGCTGGCTTTCATTGCTTGGCCGACAAAGAATCCGAATAACTTGTCCTTGCCGCTACGATATTCCGTGACCTTCTCGGCATTCGCGGTGATGATCTCGTCCACCAGCGCTTCGATCGCCCCGCTGTCGGAGACCTGCTTCAAACCCTTGGCTTCGATGACGGCATCCGCATCGCCTCCTTCCGCCCACAGGGTGCGGAACACCTCTTTGGCGCCGGAATTGGAAATTGTTTCATCGACAATGCGAGATAAGATTCCGCCAAGTTGAATAGCGGAAATCGGGCATTGTGCCATCTCTAGGCCATCGCGATTAAGTTGTGCATTCACTTCACCCATGATCCAGTTTGCGCATATCTTAGCTGCATAAGCTTCAGCGGTTGGATGCTCAGATGATGTGAAAGTGCCAACGCCTTTAGATAGCAGCAATTTAAGCGTTCCTTCAAAAAAGTCCGCCATTTCACGTGATGCAGTGAGAACGTTTGCATCGCTAATGGATAAGCCATAGTTTGTAACATAGCGGTCTCTTTTTGCTTGTGGCAATTCAGCCAGTGTAGCGCGCACCTGTGCTATCCATTCGGGAGAGATCTCCAGCGGCAACAGGTCTGGGTCAGGGAAGTAGCGGTAGTCATGCGCATCTTCCTTGCTGCGCATCGCGCGCGTCTCGCCAGTGTCAGGATTGAACAGGATGGTCGCCTGCTGAACCTTGCCGCCGTTCTCAATGGTATCGATCTGCCATTGCACCTCGTAGTCGATGGCCTGTT
>Ga0224495_10000284_pt1 | contig 41421 bp, 37 predicted proteins | sample SF_Jul11_sed_USG_FD_168128 | JGI IMG/M metagenome (GOLD analysis project Ga0224495, IMG submission 168128) | Sediment microbial communities from San Francisco Bay, California, United States - SF_Jul11_sed_USGS_4_1 | ecosystem: Environmental > Aquatic > Marine > Sediment | place: USA: California... | reverse complement strand
ATTCTTTAAAGAATCCTATGTGATGGATGATTCCTGTAAACATCACAGATATCCTTCTAAGATTAAATCCTTGCCCATGGCAAAGGAATGTGTGTTTTTCAGATACAGAGCTTGGGACATGGAAGTGATGCCTTTTCCTTCGAAGAAAGAAGAGGCTTTTTCCCCTCCGATCAATTTGGGGGAGAGAGTGACATATATTTTGTCAACGAGTTTTTTCTCGATTAGGGATGTAAGAAGGAGCCCCCCCCCTTCCACAAGTAAGCTGGAGATTTCATTCTTTCCTAACCAGGAAAGGACATTTTTCAAATCGATTTTTCCTGATCGGTTATCGGAGAAAGATATGATGTGGACTCCTGTTTGTTTCAGGGCCTCTGCTTTTCTCGAGGTGGAAGGCTGGTGTGTGAACACAACGATTTTCCCTCTGTTCAAGGTGCTGAGTATCTTCGCTTGGAGAGGGAATCGAAGGTTGGAGTCGATGATGACCCGGGTTATACGTTTGCCTCTCCATAGAGAATGCCGAACAGTCAGTTGAGGATCGTCATGCAACAAGGTGTTTATACCCACCATTAAAGCCTCGTGTTCCCCTCGTAAGAGGTGGACATATTCTCTTGTCAGCCGAGAAGTTATCCAGCGGGAATCAAGAGTCTTGGTAGCGATTTTACCATCAAGGCTTGTCGCAGCCTTTGCCGTAACGAAGGGAATTCTTTTTTGGATATACTTGTTATAGGTTTCGTTTAACCTAATGTTTTTCTCTTGGAGGAGACCGACAGAGACATCCATCCCAGCCTGCCTCATTTTTTTTATTCCCTTTCTGTAGACCAGTGGGTTGGGGTCCAATGCCGATATGACGACTCGCTTTAAACCAGCCTGAATCAGGCTATCAACACACGGTGGGGTTCTGCCCCAGTGAACGCAGGGTTCGAGTGTGATGTAGGCTGTTCCGTTACGAGCGCGAGAGCCTGCTTTCAGCAGGGCAATCACCTCGGCGTGCGGTTTGCCGGGTTTTTCGTGGTAACCTGTTCCTACGATCATGTCCCCTTGGACTATCACGGCACCCACGTAAGGATTAGGACTTGACCGTCCCTTGGCTTTCTCTGCGAGGCCATAAGCCATCTCAAGAAAAGCTGTGTCTTTTTGTGCATTCATGAGAGCAGAGCTTTGACAAATTCTCGAGGCGAAAAATCGATGAGATCCTCTGCCCCTTCTCCTGTGCCGACAAATTTAATCGGGAGCTTCAGCTCATCCACTATGCTTATGACACTCCCCCCCTTGGCTGTTCCATCCAGCTTGGTCAGAAAAACTCCTGTAAGACCGGAGAATTTTAGGAATTCCTTTGCCTGAATCAGGGCATTTTGTCCGATACTGGCGTCCAAAACGAGCAATACTTCTTGAGGGGCTCCTTCGATTTCTCGGGAAATCACCCTTTTTATCTTTTCCAGCTCATTCATAAGGTTGACATTGGTATGGATCCTCCCGGCAGTATCCACCATCAGGAAGTCATGTGGCTTTGACTTGAAGGATTGAATGGCATCAAAGACGACTGAAGCCGGGTCTGCTCCATACTGTCCCCTGAGGATAGGGATATTCAACCTTTTTCCCCAAATAGAGAGCTGCTCCTGTGCAGCAGCTCTAAAGGTATCGGCGGCAACCATCAGGATTGTTTTACCTTCTTGTTTATATCGATAGCCAAGCTTGGCTAGGGATGTCGTCTTTCCGCCTCCGTTGACACCGACTAAAACAATGACGCATGGGGGATGGTTTAAGTTGGGACCACAATGAAACTCTGAAAGGATTTTTGCGATTTCTTTGTCCAAAAGATCTTTTATCGCAAGGAAAGAATCGCTTTTTTTGCTTTTTTCCCGTATGTGCTCGATGATTTTTTCGGTTGTGTGCCATCCAACATCTGCAAGGATTAAAGATTCACCCAATTCATCCAGGATATCATCTCTGGTTTTCCCTGACTTGACCAACTCGTCGAATCGGGCCTTGAGATTTTCTCTTGTCCGGCTGAGCTTTTTTCCGAGGTTGCTGATCATGGTTAATCCATTATATTTTCAGCTCCAGCCAAAGTCAAACAGCCTCAGATACTTGTAAGATCTTTTCTTTTTAGAAAGACAGGGAATCAGGCTGGATGTGGGAACCTCTCTCTTCTCTCCTTTTGGGAGAGAAACCATTCCCACTCGGTCTTCAAGAGGATTTTTTCATACACTTGGCCTTCGCAAAGTAGAAAGGCTTGAATCGCGGGGGCAAAATCAGCGTGTTGTTGAAACACTCAGCCTTATTCTTTTTGTTGACAAGGAGGAAGCCAAATTTTAAAATCATTCCCCTTTTAGTAAAGATGAAGAATCTCCATCGGATTTTTAGGTTCAAACGACTAAAGGAAGTGAGATCATGAGCCATACGATTTGGATTTTGGATCCGGTATCCGAGAGAGCAAAGAGACTCTCTCTTGACCTTGGTGTTCCTGTCGAAATCGCTCAGATACTTATCAATAGGGGAATCGAAAGAGCAGATGAGGCCTATCGGTTCCTTCATGGAACATTGAGCGATCTTTACGATCCTTTTCTGATGGATGGAATGAGGGAAGCTGTCAATAGGATCAGGAAGGCCATCACTCAAAAGGAGAGAATCCTGATTTTTGGCGATTATGATGTGGACGGAATTCTCTCTGTTGTCTCGCTTTCTAAAGCGTTGCAGTCTTTGGGAGGAAATGTTGACTTCTTTATTCCAGATAGGTTGAAAGAGGGATATGGTCTGAAAGAAAAATATATTGATCTTGTTATCCAAAAACAGGCAAACTTGGTGATCAGTGTGGATTGTGGAATCAAGGCCTTGGCGTTTGTGGATAAAGCAAAGCGAAGAGGCATCGATGTCATCATCACCGATCACCATCAGCCTGGACCAACTCTACCCGCGGCATTGGCTGTCCTGAATCCTGCCCTTCCCGACTCAGGTTATCCCTACAAACACTTAGCTGGCATAGGCGTTGTGTTTAAATTGATTCAGGCCCTCTTTGATGTCGAGTCCAAATCATCTCTTCTGCCACATTATCTCAAGCTTGTATCCATGGGAACGATTGCGGACATTGTTGAATTAAAGGACGAAAACAGGATTTTCGTCAAGTTTGGGTTGAAAGGACTGGAGGATGTGGTAAACATCGGCTTAAAAAGCTTGATGGACACATGCGGCATAAGTGGCAGAAGAGTATCGGCAGGGGATGTGGGCTTCCGTATTGGACCCAGGATAAACGCTGCTGGACGAATGGGCATAACAGACCTTGCTGTGCGCCTCTTCTTTTCTGATTCCCTCCAAGAGGCAGAAGAGATCGTGCGGCGTTTAGATAAGCTTAATTCCAAGAGGCAGAGAGTTGAAGAGAAGGTTTTCAATCAGGCGAAAGATCGGGTAACAAGGAGATTTCTGGACAAGCGGTACAAACTTTTATTATTGGGATGTGAGGAATGGCACAGGGGAGTCATCGGTATAGTGGCTTCCAAGATTAAGGATGTCTACTATAGACCGGTTATCCTCTTTGCCTACGAAGATGGTAAAGCCTATGGCTCAGGACGGAGCATTCAAGAATTTTCTTTGATCGACTGTTTAGATAAACATAAAAAACTGTTTCTGAACTATGGCGGGCATACCATGGCTGTTGGCTGCGAGTTGGTTCATAAGAACATGAAGCCCTTCAAAGAAGCGATCAATGTCTTTGTTGCTTCAAGAATAACAAAGAATCATCTAAAGAGAAAGTTACATATAGACGCAAAATTAAATTTTGGGGATATTGATTTTTCTCTGATCGAGATTCTCTCCTTGCTCTCGCCTTTCGGATTAGGGAATCCCAAACCCTTGTTCTTGACGGAAAGAGCCGAAGTCGCGGGCCAACCGAGAAAAATCCAGGGGAAACACAGCAGATTTTTAGTCAAGAAGGACGGAAGAGTTTTTGAGGCCCTGGGCTGGAGAAGAGGCGAGTGGGCTGATCAGGTAAAGACTGGAGATCGTGTCGATCTCGTGTATACGCTGCAAGTGTCTGAGTATCTAGGGGAAGAAAAATTGAACCTCTCACTTGAAGACATGCGGATACCCTAAGGGGATGGTTCTATTTTTTCAATTGGGCTATCCCTACTATTGGAAGATTAAGAATATCTAAGCAATTACCCTGGATGATTCACACGTCAAGATTGCTAGATGGCCACCCTTCGCTCGCAACGGCACAAGTATTGGAAAAATCGCCTATAAATATGCAAAGATTTTTTCAGGATTTACCAAAAAGTATCGGCTTTTTTTATGAATAATTCAGGTTACTCAAGTTATCAATGTCCGACCCCATATGGTATAATTGGAATCAATGGGAAGCGCAAAGTTTCAAGCGCGTCATTTTTTTAAGCTTATAAGTATAAGCCTGCTGCTTGTCGTTTTGGCGGCTATAGTCATAAGTTTTGTCACTCGTTCCAAAAAACAGGTGAAGGTTCCACAGATATCGAAAGAGATAGAAGAACGAAAAATAGACAAGAAAGAGAAGACTGAGCTGATAGAGTTCGAGGGAGAAAAGGTAAATTTTTTAGGAAAAGCGGACAGACATTACATCGGAGAAGATAGCCTTTATCATTTGGAAGGGAACGTCGAGATTACCTTTTTTGATCGCACCGAAGGAGAGGATATATTGCTTCGGGGAGAAGAAATCATCCATGATCAGCAATGGACTCATTTTTGGCTTAAAGGACGGGCGACAATCGAGTTTAAAGATCTTACAATCGAATCCTCTATTCTGGAATATGATGCTGAAAAAGCGATTTTTTGGAGTGATGAAGGTGTTCAATTTTCATCCCGGACATTGAATGGAGCGGCTCAAAAATCCAGATATATCTTGGAGGAAAGAAAAGTGGTTCTTGATAGAGATGTTCATCTTGAGCTAAAGCTAAGCCAAGAGATGGGCCAACCTTTGGAAATAGATACAGAACATTTTGAGTATTTTGTAGGAAAAGGGCAGGGCCAAGCAGAAGGGAGCGTCGAGCTAACACATGGTGAGAGCCGTGCCTCGGCTGGCATCATAAAGTTTGCGCTTTCTGCCAGCCGTGAGCAGATCAAAACGTTGTTTCTGAAAGAGGAGGTGAAGATTTCCCTTCAAGATGAATTCAGAGAGACTGAACCTTTCTCTGACCAAGAAGCCTTTGCGCTCTACGGTAACAGATGTGAGATCAAAGCCGAGGAGATTTTCATCAAAGGATTTATTAATTTGCCACAAATCCAGAGGCTTGAAGCAAGCGGAGGATGTTCCTTTCGATTCCTTTCCGATTCTGGCAGTTTTACGCAGATCGAAGGCGAACAATTGGAATTTGTCCTGTCCCAGATTGGAAGGTTGAAAGAGCTGTCTGTACGCGAGGATGTGAGGATTGCCGAGGAAGATAAAGGAAAGGGACATCAGAGATTCGTCGATGGTCATACATTACAAATCCAAGGGGATATAAATATTCTGAATGTCGAAGGAAAGGATACGCAGAAAGCTAGAATACGGTCCAGGGATTCAGAGATTGCAGCCCAGCATATCCGGCTTTTTCTCAAGAACAACAACTTAGAGGCCAAAGAGGACACTAGGGTTGTCATCTATCCCAGAAAAACATCTCAGCAGGCGATCGGATTCTTTTCAAAAGAGACCCATGTTTTCATCACAGCGGATGATATGAGATATTCTGAGGAGAATAAACGTTTTGTGTTTAGTGGGAAGGTCAAGCTTTGGCAGACAAAGGAGACGGTTACGGCTCAGGAGCTCCACATGGATGTTGACAGGGGATCCGTTTCAGCTCATGGGGGAATCCAATCTGTTCTGCCCTATCGGCCCAAAGGAAAACAAGAGGAAGAGAAGATCAGTATCAAGGCAGGAGGAATGGAGTATGATGCTGAAAAAAATCTTATCCATTATCTAGACAAAGTCGAACTAAAGACAGAGAGCATAATTCTGAAAGCACAAACTCTGCTCATTGCTTTAGAACAGGAGGGAGGAGAGATGGCGAGCATAGTCGCTCAGAAGGATGTCGTGGTTCTCCAAGGTAGGTATGAAGGCAGAGGCGAGGAAGCAAGGTTTGATTTAAAGGATGAGGTTATCACTGTCGTGGGGAATCCTATACTCATCGATGAAGATAAGGGGAAAACCGAGGGAAGCAAATTGACTTTTTATATGGCCGATGGTAGAATCGTCATTGAAAATAAGGATAGAGAAAGGTCAGAGACAGTCATAAAATCGTGAAACATGAAGAGTTGCTTGGAAGCGATTGGGCTGGAGAAGAGCTACCACGGAAAAAAAGTGGTCGACAATGTGTCGATCAGAATCGAAAAAAGTGAGGTTGTCGGGCTTCTAGGTCCCAACGGAGCGGGGAAGACGACCTCCTTCTCTTTAATTCTCGGACTCACACCCCAAGATGGAGGACGGATCTATTTAGATGGAGAGGACATCACAGGATTGCCCATGTACACAAGAGCAAGAAAGGGATTATGTCTTCTCCCGCAGGAACCTTCCGCCTTCCGAAAACTCAGTGTGGAAGACAACCTTATGTCCATTATTGAAAATGTGCCCGATTATCCTGTTGAAGGAGATGGCAACCTGAAGACCGTACTCAAGGAACTAGGTCTGGCGAAATTAAGCAAAGTCAAGGCTTACACGTTATCAGGAGGAGAAAGGAGGAGACTTGAGATTGCACGTGCACTCGTCACAAATCCTGAGTATATGCTTCTGGATGAACCTTTCACGGGTATTGATCCGCTGGCCATTCTAGATCTCCAAGATGTCATTCTATCTCTTAAAGAAAAGAAAATCGGAGTGCTTATGACCGATCACAATGTCAGAGACACTCTGAAGATCACAGATCGTGCCTACATCGTCGATAAAGGTCGGATTCTAGCCCAAGGAACTCCCTCCCAACTCGTTTCTTCCGATGAGGTGAGAAGAACGTATTTGGGCGAGGAGTTTGATCTTGAGTGACGAAACAAAAGATTGAGGGAGCAACCAGATGGTTATGAAGCAGCAGCTTCATCAGAAACAGGTTCAGAAGTTGATACTTGCTCCTGCCTTGCAACAGGCGATAAAACTTCTTCCTCTGACAAACCTGGATCTCATCGAAATCATCGATGAAGAGCTTTCTCAAAACCCAATGCTCGAGATCGAAGAAGAGACGGATGAGAAGAAGAAAGAAGAAAGTGGTGAAGAGACGGAAAAGGAGGAAGTGGAAAAAAGGGGAGATGAGGCAAAAGAAGAGGCTGATGAGGAAGCCCTCGACGAGTCGCAGGCTAGAGAGGAGTATCAAGAAATTGAGGCATATTTTCAGCAATCTTTTGATGAGGGTTTCCGTTCCTTTTCTTTGGAGAGGAAAGAAACCGTATCTCTGGAAAATATCGTCTCCAAAAGCCCTTCTCTCTGGGATCATCTCGAGTGGCAAGCTAATCTGACATTCTTCGAGGAATTGGATAGAGAGATTGCGGCGAATATCATAGGAAACATAAACGAGGATGGCTATCTTGTGGCATCGCTCGAAGAAATCGCAGAATCCATGAACACATCGGTAGAAAATGTCGATCAAGTTAGAGAGAAAATCAAAAGATTCGACCCCGTGGGCGTGGGGAGTCTATCGGTTCAAGAAGCTCTATTGACCCAGCTGGATTATTTTGAAATCAAGGATGAGATCACCCGAGAGTTAGTCAGTAAGCATCTTGCTCTTTTGGAAAAGTCCGATTTTGCTCAGGTGTCCAAGGAATTGGGCATATCACTAGAGGAGGTCAAGCCCCATATCGAGGTCATTAAAGCCCTGGATCCCAAGCCGGGGAGGAAATACAGCCAAGAAAAAACCTCCTATGTGGTTCCCGATATCATCGTGACCAAGGAAGGGGATGAATTGAAAATCAACCTCAATGATGAAGGTCTTCCACGCTTAAGGGTCAATTCTTTTTACAAGAAAATCCTTTCCCAAGCGGTCAAAGAAAATCCTGAAGCTTATCGTTATTTAAAGGAAAAGATGAAAAAGGCATTTTGGTTCCTCAGAAGCCTGGACCAGAGAGATCAGACAATCAACAAAGTGGCGAAATACATTGTGGACAAACAAAAGGATTTCCTAGAGAAGGGGATGGAATATATCAAGCCTTTGACTTTGATCGAATTAGCCCAGGAGATAGGGGTCCATGAATCGACAGTTGGCCGTGTGGTGGCCAACAAATACATCATGACCCCTAGAGGCGTTTTTTCTCTCAAATACTTTTTTCACAAGTCTCTTTCCGGAGATTTTGGAGAGGAGATCTCTTCGTTAAGAGTGAAAGATAGGATCCGTAGACTCGTTGAGAGCGAAGACCGAAAGAATCCCCTCAGCGACATCGAAATCGGTGACATTTTAGCAAGAGAGAATTTTAGAATTGCGCGCCGGACAGTTGCCAAATACCGGAAACAGCTTAAAATTCCCCCGTCTCATATAAGGAAGAGAAGATACTGGATGGAGGAAGCTTGATGAAAATAAATTATACGGCTCGTCATACACAGTTAACCCCAGAAATAAGAAAATATTGTGAGAAGAGAACTCGGTCATTGGCTAAATTACTCGGACGCCCCATAGAAGCAGACGTGCTCCTTTCTGTAGAAAAATACAGGCAGAAGGTGGAAATCAACCTCAAGACAAAAATAGCGACCTTGAATACGGTAGAAGAAACACACGATATGTCCAGCTCTCTTGTGGGGGCCTTTGATCATCTTGAAAAAAGAGTCAAGAAAGAAGGGGAAAAACTTAGGGAGAGGAAACGAAGGAGGATCAGAGAAACCGAAACATATTCTCCTCCACGAGAGACAGGGGAAAGACCAAAGAGAGTGGTCCGAAGCCAGAATTACACCGTGAAGCCGATGACTGTCGAGGAAGCCCTTATCCAATTTGAGACCAGCAAGGAAGAGGTCTTTCTGTTCCGGACCATTGATACAGATAACTGGGCGGTCCTCTATCGGCGTAAGGACGGAAATTACGGTTTGGTGGAACCGGAATAATTTTTAAAGACTGAGAGAGAAAATTGAAGATACAAAATCTGTTGATGCAAGACATGATCATGTTGGAGCTTGGATCAGAAAAGATGGAAGATGTGTTGCATGAAATGGTTGGTTTCCTAAAAAAGAGAAATATGATCACAAAGGAAAAGGAACTGTACGAGAGACTTATTCAACGAGAAAGATTGGGAAGCACAGCCATTGGTGATGGTGTTGCCATCCCTCACTGCAAAATAAAGGGTGTGAGGGATCCGATTCTCATGCTTGCTGTATCCAAAAAAGGTGTAAACTTTTATTCTGTGGATGGAAAACCAACCTATGTGTTTTTTTTGGTGGTTTCCTCTCCGGATAATCCGAGTTTGAACCTTCAAATCCTTGCAGCCATAGCCCATCTTGTGCGGAAAGCGAATTCTCTTCTGAAAAAGATTTCGGAGGCGAACAACATATCTGAGATTTTGGATATTATTAGAGAAGAAGAAGAGAAGATAAATGAGTGATCGAAGGGAAGTTGCCCTTCAAATCAAAGACTTCTACCATAAGGCTAAAATCCCCTTAAAACTCCGCGTTGCCTCTGGAAGGACGGGCTTTTTAAAAAAGTTGAAAGTCCAAATTTGGGGAGAGAACGAACTCAAAAAGATGGAGAATCTTTCCTCCAGACAGAGGAAAGATTACATCAGGAAGAGACTCCAAAATGTTTCCTGTCTCATCCTCGCAGAAGGATTGCTCTATCCAAAGATAGTCAAAGAAGAGGCCAAGGAAAGAAGAGTCGCTTTATTCGTCAGTGAGTATTCCGAAGAAGTGTGTAAGGAAAGAATGAAAGAAGTTTTCTCCACATTCGGGTCGGCTCAGATGACCCTATCTGGTGGATTGCTTCAGATTTTTGGATTCGGCGTACTCATATTGGGAGACAGCGGGGTGGGGAAGAGTGAGAGTGCCCTAGAACTCATATCGCGAGGCCATCGTTTTGTGTGCGATGATGTTGTTCAGATTCAGAAAAATGCTGAGGGGAAGCTTGAGGGTTCGGCTTTGTCTCTTTCCCGAAATTTCATGGAAATTAGAGGCTTGGGAATCATAAATATTGAAAAGATATTCGGCACACGATCCATCTGCTCCAGGACAGAGATTGATCTTGTCATCATGCTGAGAAGGTGGGAAGAGGGGAAAGAATATGACAGGCTGGGACTCAAATTTCCGGAGAGTCATGATGTTTTGGGAGTCGTCATTCCTAAAATATCCATACCAGTAGCGCCCGGAAGAAATATGGCCACCCTTATCGAAGTGGCTTGTAAGGTTTTTCTTCTGAAAGAAAAGGGCTATCATGCTGCCGAAGAGATCTCCAAGAAGCTGGATCGTGTGCTTTCCACTCGTTAAAAGATGAAGTTGAACAGATTAAAAGACATCAGATTTCTTATCATCACCGGACTGTCTGGTTCGGGAAAAACAGTCGTAAGCCGGTTTTTGGAGGATCTTGGCTATTATTGTATTGACAATCTTCCGACAAAACTCATTCCCCTTTTTGTCGATCTCTGGACAAGAAAAGAAGTTGAGATTGAGAAAGTCGCCCTCGTTGTGGATATTAGAGAAGCTGGATTTGCAACAGAATTTCCCAGGGTGTTGAGATCGATCCAAGAAAAAGTCAACACGTACTTGATATTTCTGGAGGCCTCTGATGAGGTTCTTTTTAAACGATTCAGCGAGAGCCGAAGACCGCATCCTCTCGCCAGCACAAAATCCTTGAGAGAAGGAATTGCCTTAGAAAGGAAAAGGTTGACAGAAATCAAGAAGCTGGCTGATGAGGTCGTCGATACATCCTCAATCAATATCGCTGAGCTTAAGAATATTCTAACCACGCAACTTCTGCGGAGAAAGGATTTGAGACCTCAGGTTGTTGTGGTGAGCTTCGGATACAAGTATGGGATTCCTCTCGATTCTGACCTTGTCTTTGACACACGGTTTTTACCAAATCCCCATTATATCGATGCTTTAAGAGAAAAGACCGGAAGAAGTAAAAAGGTAAAAGAGTACGTCCTGCAAGCCAAGGAAACACAGTCATTCTTGATAAAACTTATCAGGTTTATCGATTATCTGATCCCGAGATTTGAGGAGGAGGGGAAGAGTTATTTAACCATAGCCATAGGCTGTACAGGAGGAAAACACAGGTCAGTCGTTCTGGCTGAACAATTGAAGGAACATATAAAAAGTTGCGACTACAGCGTTAAGGTGTTTCACCGAGATATTTATAAATAAAAGCACTCTCCTGTTTGAAGGGAACCATCTTCATTTCTGTGATAGCTCATGATGGGGGATATCATCTGTGGGATTCGGTTGCACAGGAACCGCAGCCGCACTACCTAAATTGGTTAGATGTTTCCCTCATCATGGAAATGAAGAGGCCATCTGTTTGAAGAAAAAGCTTAAGAATATTCCCAATTAATGGTAGAATTTTGTAAAATAGAGAGCATCTGATACGAGTGGTTGAATAAAAGAAATGGAGCACTTCTAAGGATGATAGGCGGCATCATCGTATCCCACGGGAAATTAGCTGAAGAGCTTCTGAACGCTCTTACGATTATTTTGGGAGAAGTCGTGAATATAGAGGCCATATCTATCGGTTGGTACGATGACGTCGAGGACTCGAAGCGGAAGATTAATCAATCTTTGAAAAGAGTGGATCAGAGGAACGGCGTTCTTATTTTTACAGATATGTTTGGGGGGACTCCGTCGAATCTGAGCTTTAGCTTCTTGAAGGATGATAGAATTGAAATTATTACGGGGTTCAACCTCCCGATGCTCATTAAGTTTGTCTCGCTGCAAAGGAGCAATAATCTAAAAGAAGTGGCCAAAAAAGTGGTCGAACAAGGAAAGAAGAATATTCATCTTGCCAGCGCACTCTTAAGCTCCAAGAATTGATATCAAAGATTATCCCGGAGCTATGATAGAGAAAAAGATTAGGATCATAAATAAGCTTGGGCTGCATGCAAGAGCAGCAGCCAAGTTCGTTAAGCTGGCGAATCGGTTCGGATCGTCAGTCAAGATCGAAAAAGATGGCGTAGTGATCGACGGCAAGAGCATCTTGGGCATTTTGACTTTGGCGGCGGTGCAAGGGACTATGATTAAATTGAACATATCAGGCAAGGATGAAAAGGCGACACTCAAAGCACTGGTTGCTCTTATTGAAAACAAATTCGATGAGGAAGAATAACAGAAAATGGATTATGTGAGGTTAAGAGGACTTGGTGTTTCCCCTGGAATAGCCGTAGGAGAAGTACAGCTTACAGAAGAAGTTGTTTTCACAACGAGGAAGGAAATCATATCTCCTTCTCAATTGGATGATGAGTTGAGGCGGTTGACGAAGGCGATTGAGCGAACAAGAGGGGAGCTCGTTCAAATCAAAGAAGATATAAAAGACAAGGTAGGGGAAGAACATGCTTTTATTTTTGAAGCTCATCTGTCTATATTGGAGGATAAATCCCTCTTTTCAAGCCTAACAGCCATCATCAAGAAAGAAAAAACGAGGGCAGAGTGGGCCATTTCTCGTGTCCATGACAAATACCAGAGACTCTTTGAGGCCATTGATGATGAATATCTCATGCAGCGGAAGTTCGATGTTGCTGATGTCCTCTCCAGGATTTATAGAAATTTAGAACCTACAAACCTAGGGAAAAGAGACGATGGAAAGGAGAAAATCATTGTTGCCCATGAGCTTCTTCCTTCAGAAGCGGCCATGCGGCTCAGCAAGGGAAATGTCTTGGCCGTTGCCCTTGACATGGGAGGACAAACATCCCATACGGCGATCCTGGCTCGATCTTTAAACATACCGGCTGTTGTGGGTTTGCGGAATATATCGCAGAGGGTGAAAAATGGAGATATCTTAATCGTGGACGGCACAGATGGTGAAGTTCTGATAAATCCTCCTTTGGCGATTAAAAAGGAGTTTGCCAGCAAGAGACAAAAATACGATGACTACAGGAAAGAACTCAGAAAGATTGCAAAGCTGAGTTCTAAAACATTGGATAGACACACTTTTTCTCCTTTAGCCAATATCGAGCTTCCTGAAGAGGTCGCTATGGCCTTCTCCATGGGGGCAGAGGGAATAGGGCTGTTCAGGTCTGAATTCATCTACCTGCAGAGCACATCTCTTCCTTCGGAAGAAGACCATTTCCAGATATATTCTCAGATAGCCAAGGGTAGCTATCCTGCTCCTGTTTACATCCGGACAGTGGACGTGGGAGGCGAGAAGAACATGCCCCAGTTCAAGATTGAAAAAGAGCCTAATCCAGCTCTAGGCCTGAGGGCCATTCGTTTTTCTCTGAAGGATAGAGAGCTTTTCAAGATTCAGTTGAAGTCCATACTAAGGGCGAGCACCCTAAAAAATGTCAAGATTCTGATTCCCATGATAACCGAACTCGAAGAAATCGAAGAGGTGAAGATGCTCTTTCGAACGGTTAAACAAGAGCTCAAGGGAAAAGGGACTCCGTTTGATGAGAATATTGCTCTAGGTGTGATGATAGAAGTCCCTGCAGCCGCTGCTTTGACTGACATTTTGGTCAAAGAAGTGGATTATATCAGTATAGGGACGAATGATCTTATTCAATACTACTTAGCCGTGGACCGGTCAAACGAGTTGGTCTCTTATCTTTTCAAGCCTCTGCATCCATCCGTTTTAAGGCTAATCAAATTTATCATCGAGACTGCACAAAGAGAAAAGAAAGAGGTGACGGTGTGTGGAGAGATGGCTGCCGATCCTCTTTCAGCGATTGTTCTGTTGGGGCTCGGGTTGCGCAAATTCAGCATGAATCCCATATTTATCCCCCGAATAAAGAACGTGCTACGTTCAGTGGAGTACAAGACAGCGAGGGAAGTTGTCCGCGAAGCGTTGATGCTGCGGACGGCTCAGGAAATTGAAGAGTGCGTCATCGAGAGGATCCTCTTCAGGCATCCCAAAGCCTTTCTGATGGGATGATCGTCCCTGTGCTCTGATTGTTCTCTTAACGTTAATCCTAACTCAATGCTCTGTTGTCAGAAGGTTTTCCGAGTAGCTCATACAAAACTGCAATCAATTCATTGGTATCGATAGGTTTTTCGATAAAATGATCAGCTCCGCATCCTTTGGCTTCGAATTTGAAAGAGACTCCCTTGTAGACGGCCGTCATCAATATGACTTTGATTTGATTGAGGTCGGGGTCCTGTTTGATTTTTTTGCAGAGATCAAGCCCATGGAGCTTGGGGATCAACATGTCGCTGATCACGGCATCGGGGCGTTCTTTTAATGCCAGTTCAAGCGCTTCGGATCCATCTTTGGCGCTGAGAACTTGGTATTTATGTCGGGAAAGAATCATTTCGAGCATGGTGAGAGTGACCCTGTCGTCGTCCACAAGGAGGATTTTTCTTTTCACCTAATTCCTGCCGTAGGCGTCTTCAAGACGTACGATATCTGACTCATCGGATTCGCCGATCCATATTTCCATGATTCGGGCGGAATCCTGGGATAGACAGCGGACTCGATGAGGGGTATTGCGGGGGATGAATATTTCTTCATTCCTCTCTGGCTGCCACACCCGTTTTCCGACGGTAACCTCTAGGCCTTCGTCCAGGATAACCCAGAATTCACTTCGTTTGGAATGGTATTGGAGAGACACCGCCTCTCCAGAATTGACTGTTATTATCTTGATGCTGTGGGCCTGTTTATAGGGAAATGAACGAAATTTACCCCATGGCCTGATGTCTTCGAAAATCGCTTCTTTGAAGTGTTCTATGTCCTTGCTTTTGACGCGAGGTTCTGACAAATTATTACCTTTGCAAAAGTGAACTTTTAAGAGTAATTCAAGATAGCGAGAAAGACTCCATTCGGAGGATTACATAAGATAAAAAGACCAATCCAAAGACCAAGTTAAAAAGGAACCTCATCGTCCCCTTCGCCTTCAATATCTGGTAGAGAGCTCTCCTCTGCTGGAAATTCAGGAGAGCTGGGTTCGGAGAAAGCCTCTTCGTCTCTTTCTACGTCATCCTTTCTGCCCAGCAGGATAATGTTTTGGGCCTCGATCTCAGTTGTGTATCTTTTGTTTCCATCCCTGTCCTGCCAGCTGCGCGTGCGCAGCTTCCCTTCCAGATAGATCTGTTTGCCTTGAGTCAGAAACTTCTCACAGAATTCCGCCAGTTTTCCCCAAGCTACTATTCTGTGCCATTCTGCTCGAATGTCGCTTTCATTCGTGCTGGGTTTGTAATACCGTTCGTTAGTGGCCAGCGTGAATCGGGCAATAGCTTTCTCAGTCTGGGGGAGATATCTGAGCTCAGGATTTCTTCCGAGTCTGCCAATAAGGATGACCTTGTTAAGGCTGTTGATGTCTCTCATTTTTTGATATCAACTCTTTAATTTTTTCTTGAGCGATCTTTGTCTCATCTTCCAGAGGATACTTGCTGATCAAGAGTTTGAAGACAGTTAGAGCCTCTTCCTTTCTTTCCAGCTCCATCAAACTTATCCCTTTTTTAAGATAAGCCGCAGGTATTTTGTCTCCGAGGGGAAAGTTGAGAATCAATTCGTTGAATCGGTCTATGGCTTGTTCATATTCTTTTTGGCTAAAATGGCATTCGCCAATCCAGTAGAGAGCGTTATCAGCAAATGGGCTTTCCAAGAAATTGTCCAAATAGATTTTAAAACCATCGATGGCGAGCTGGAAATTTCCCTTTAAATAATCCGCGTAGGCCATGTTGTAGATTTCCTGTGCAGAAAGGTTGGGGGGAAGAGGTGATTTTTGCTCTTCTTCAGGTTTCGCTTCGGCCTTTTCTTCCCCTTCAGGCTTTTTTTCTTGGAGGGATTCTTGGGTTGCCTCTGGTTTTTTGTCCGATTCGTCTGTTTGCTCTTCTTGGTGAAGAAGAGAGAGTGTAGATTTTCTGATTTCTATCAGGCCTTCAGAGAATCGAGAGAGCTGCAAGGTGATAGAGTCTAATTTTTCGAGCAGAATCTGGTATTGGGCAGGTATTTTTTTCTGGTCCTCTTGGAGACTCACTTGTTGGGCCTGGATCTGTCCAATCAAAGAGAGAATCTCTTCCATCTTCTGCTTTATGGTGTGAATATCTTCTTGATTTTTGCTTATCTTCTTGTCGAGTTCAAGGACTTGTTGCTTGAGTGTCTGGACGTCCTGATAGATCAGTTCATACGCTTTTTTTTCTTTGTCTGATCCATGAAGCACTAAGGGGAGGAGGAGGATAAGACATATCCTCAAGAAATGTGTTTTAATCATATACTACTTGGCAATGATAGTGAATTGGGCCCGTCTGTTTTTGGCCCAGGCTATTTCGTTCTGTCCTGCGTCAATAGGCTGGCTTTTCCCATAAGAGATGGTTTTTATCCTGTTTGTCGAAACTCCGAGAGAGACAAGATAATCATAGGTGCTCTTAGCTCTTTTTTCTCCCAAGGCAAGGTTGTACTCTTCGGTCCCTCTCTCATCGCAATGACCCTCGATCAAAATTTGGGTGGAATCCCATTTTTTTAGCCATGCAGCATTCTTCTCGAGAACAGGCTTGGCATCATCTCTGATGAAGAACTTGTCAAAGTCGAAGTGAATCATCTGAATGGCAGCTTCACGGTTTATCTCTTCGAGAGATTTACGCATGAAAATTTCCTCTTCAGTCAGTTCTGGCTCTTTTGGTGGTGCGGGCTCTTCGACCTTTTCAACTTCAGGTTGCTCTTTGACCTGAGGTGGAGGTGGAGGCGCTTCTTCGACTTTCTTTGCACAAGAGAGCATAAAACCAAAGACCAGTATGCACGCCAACGATAGGATTAGGATTTTTTTCATATGACCTCCTTTGAAGGATTTTCCTTCCTGTTTAATTGAACCTTGCGATTCTTTTATACAATCAAACCTGCCTTCTGTCAACAGGGTAAGCCTGAATTATTCGTAAAAACTGTCAATATATTTTGTGTCCTTTCTAACGTGACCAATCTGGAAGCTTGTTTTCTCCTCTGGATGTCAGGCGGCGCAAATTTTTCCCATCGTAATCTATGCTGTAGAGCTGGACTGTCCCGTTGAGATTCGATGAGAAAATCAGGTGACGGCTGTCAGGAGACCAGCAGGGAGACTCGTTGCGCGCACTGCCTTCCGTGAGTTTTATTATTTGTTTCGTGCGGAGATTCAAGACATAAAGGTCAAAGATTTGATCGACTCGGGAAACATAGGCGATCCTGTCTCCTGTGGGGGCCCAGGCAGGAGCGTCATGATAGGTGCCCCCGAAGCTGACTCGTTCGACATTGGAACCTTCCGCATCCATCACGTAGATCTGAGGGGTCCCTCCTCTGTCTGAAGTGAAGGCAATTTGACGGCTCGTTGGCGACCAGGTTGGAGCCGTATCCGTGCCTTTGTTAAAGGTCAATCTGCGGATGCCTTTCCCCTCGCTCGTGGCCAGGTATATCTCGGAGTTCCCCCCCTCTTCTTGAGAGCAGAAGGCCAGCCTTCTTCCATCAGAGGAAAAAGCAGGAGCAAAGCTCGTTCCCTTGCTGTAGACCTCGTGACGTTTTCCCTCGTAGATTTCAAGAACATACAGGATGGCGTTTGCTCCTTGGTAAGAGGTGTAAGCGATCTTCTTTCCGTCAGCCGACCAAGCCGGCATATAATCAGTGACCTTATTAAAAGTCAGACGGATTTGGTTGTGTCCATCGAAATCCATCATATAGAGTTCCCAGTTGCCGTCACGGTTTGAGGCAAACACGATTTTAGAGGTGAAAAACGGCTGCTCTCCCCACATGCGCAGGAGTTCATCGGCCATTTTGTGAGCGGCAAGCCGGATAAGAGACTGGTTGGCCTGGTAGCGTTTTCCGAATATGCCCCGGCCAGCTTTTACATCGTAGACTTTACCCTCAAAGACAACGTTGTTTCCATCATCCTCGGAAATCTCGCCGACAAAAAGGATCTTGGCTTGTATGGATTCCCAATCCTTGAAGAATATCTGTTTAGGATTCAGCGGGCGGATGTAACTGTAATAGCTCTCGGGAAGTTCCTGGAAAATACGGCTGTATTTGAGATCATCCGAGAGGGTCTGATGAAGAATTTCGGCCGCTTCTTGAGTTTTCGATGAGGACTCATGAACGATGAACGGGGGGATGGCCAGAGGAATGGCCGGCATCCCCTCTTTGATGCTCAAGTAGACCTCCTGCTGGGCCGGCAGGAGCAGGGCCACTAACAGCAAAAGACTTCCATAGAGAAAGATTTCCTTTTTTTTCATTTTTTATGCTCGAATCTGAGATGTATGATCAAATACTCCTCCTCATATTCGTTTGGAAGAGGAGGGAAAGGAGCCGCGGATTGCACGGCGCGGACTGCCGCTTTATCGAGCACATCAATACCGCACCGATTTTCGATTTCCACGATTGAGATCTTTCCATCTTTATAAATTTTAAAAAACAACGTTGTGAAGAGCTCGTCGGATGTTCCAGAACTGACTTGAGATTTCAGCCAATTGCTTGAGATTCGGTCTATTAAAATCTGGAGATAGTAGGTATAAGGGAAATTAGAGAGACCGATCTGGGAAGAAAACTCAGAGCCAAATCCCACTCCACCCCCAGAACCCGGCCCTACACCTAGGCTCACTCCTGATCCAGATCCACTCCCTGTTCCTTCTGTTGAACCGGTCTCTGTATCGCCTGATGTCTTCTTTGCCGAAGTCTCTTGTTTTTGAATCGCAGCCTTTTTCTCTGCTGGCGGTTTCATTTCCCCCTTGGGTTTTTCCACAGGATGTCGGAGGGAGGAAAGGGTTTGCTGTTCAAGCTTTGGTGGCGTGGCCAGATCCCTTAAGGTTTCTCTGGTAGGAACAGGTGTTTCGGCGAGTTCTTCGCTTGTCTTGGCAGCCGGAGGAGAGCTGCTCCTTGGAGTGCCCCCACCACCTCCGCCAAAGGAAACAAGATTCACATAATGGATCATCCGTTTGTGTCCAAAATTGGGGAATTTGGGTGAGAGGAGGACCAGAAGAAAGAGGATGATATGAGCTGAGAGAGAGATGTATACAAATTTTTTAAAAGTCGGGGACTCCTTAATGAAGGTGACCATGTCTATCGCCTCTTTTGTTTCTCAGGAGGCTCAGTCAATAGCCCGATAACTTCCACGCCTACCTTCTTTGCGATGTCCATGATTTGGATGACGTAGCCGTAGTTGAGATCTTTGTCGGCTTGGATGAAGATTACTTTTTTCTCTTTTCTGAAGAAATATTGCCTCAGTCTGGTTTCCAGAAGGAATATGTTGACCGGTTGGCCCTCCATGTGGATATACCTGTCTGGAGTGACGGTCAGGGTCAGACCCTCTTCTGCTGGAGCGGATTGAGTCTCTGCCTGAGGGAGGTTTACGCCGATTCCCATTTTCAACATAGGAGCCGTGACCATGAAGATGACCAAAAGCACAAGCATCACATCCACTAGAGGTGTGACGTTTATCTCAGACAGGGATGTCCCTATCTCTCTTTTGGATATGGAGCGGAATTTAAACGCCATAGAGCCTCTCTGTGATGCCAAGAAATTCTATCGAGAAGTCTTCCATGTCAGTAATGAGTTCTTTTATCCGATGGAGGAAATGGTTATAAGCGATGACGGCCGGGATGGCGGCGAATAGACCGAGGGCGGTGGCGATCAGAGCCTCAGCTATCCCAGGGGCAACGGCTTGTAGTGTGTTGATCTCTTCCACACCCAGTTCCCGAAAGGCGTTCATGATGCCCCAAACCGTTCCGAATAGGCCGATGAATGGTGTGACGCTTCCTGTTGTGGCCAGAAAATTCATCATTCTCTCCAGCCTGTTAACTTCTCTGTTCGAAGCTTTGATCAAGGAACGGTTGATGCTTTCCAGGGTAGAAGGAGTTATGGAGGGATTGGGATTGGATTTGGTGTGATAAGCCAGGTCCTTGTATCCAGCCCGGAAAAGGGTTGCCAATGGACTGGCTTTGAATTTTTTAGCGGCTTCGTTGACTTCCAGGAGATTTTTACTCTTCCGAAACACGATGAGGAACTTTTTGGACTGGTTGGATGCAGCCTTGAGTGTGTTTCTCTTGAAAAGGATGACTGCCCAAGAGAAAACGGAGAAGAAGACAAGTACAACAAGAACCAGCTGAACGACCAAGCTGGCCTGCAGGATCAATTTGAAAACGTTCATGTTACCTGTTTCAAAAAGTAGCACATGCCAGGGCTAAAGTCAATGTTACTAGTTGCTTAGTCGTTTGACAAAGGATTGGATAAGTAATAGATTGAAAAATACAGATGAATCATCTCAAATTGCTTACCGTTAAGGAGTAAAAAAATCAGGGGAGAAAGGAAGTTCCAGCCAGCCCAGGTTTTGGCCGTAAGTTTTATCGCAGCTATTTTTTTAGGGTCGATTCTGTTACTTCTGCCCTTCAGCACCCATCCGAAGCACATGTCTTTAGTGGATGCTCTGTTCACTTCTACCTCGGCCATCTGTGTCACAGGATTGGTCGTGCAGGATACAGCCACCTATTTTACACCCATGGGACAGACGATTATCATGATCCTCTTTCAGTTGGGAGGCCTGGGCATCATGACTTTTTCCACCCTCATCCTGTTGGTGGCGGGGAGAAAGATTTCGATCCAGGACAGGATTATCATTCAGCATGGATATCATCATGGATCTGCTATGAACGTGAAATCCCTGATTAAAACCATTTTTCTGTATACAATCTGCATCGAGAGCGCCGGGACTCTCTTTCTTTTCCTTCACTGGTATAAGCGATTCCCCGGGCTGAAAGGTGTGTTCCACTCCCTTTTTCATGCGATATCTGCATTTTGCAATGCTGGATTTTCTCTGTTCAGCACTAGCTTTGTATCCTTCAGGGGTGATATCTGGGTAAACGTCACCATCATCCTTTTGATCGTTTTTGGAGGCCTGGGATTTCTCGTGCTCAGCGAGGGGATTCATTTTTTCCCCAACATGTTGCATCGTCGAAAATTGAAGACATCTCTCCATTCCAAGATGGTATGGGTTGTGACCCTGTTCTTGGTTGTTGTTTCCTTTGTTTTCTTTCTGCTGATCGAATGGAACAATTCCCTGGAAGGATTTTCGATCAAAGAGAAGATTCTGTCCTCCCTTTTTCAGGTTATCACTCCTCGCACGGCCGGATTCAACACCTTGGACCTGAACACCTTAGGTTTTTCAACCATTTTTCTACTGATTTTATTGATGTTTATCGGAGCATCTCCAGGTTCAACCGGAGGAGGCATTAAAACAAACACTTTTGGCGTCATTTTTGCCTTTATGAAATCAAAAATAGCTGGCAGGGATTCGGCCAGTCTTTTTTACAGAACCCTTCCTCTTGAGTTGATCATGAGGGCCTTTACACTCGTCACTCTGAGTATTGGCTTGATCTTCCTCTCTTCCTATGCCCTTTTCCTCACCCAGTCTGGGATGACTATGAAAGAGGTGGTTTTCGAAGTTTTTTCTGCTTTTGGGACAGTTGGGCTGTCACTGGGAATAACATCGAAGCTGACCACAGTAGGAAAAGTGGTGATCATCATCACGATGTTTATCGGCAGAATCGGGCCGTTGACCCTGCTGTATGCATTCAGCCGAGAAAAGGCCCTTGGAAAGTATGAGTATGTTGAAGAAACCGTGATGATTGGTTAGAATAGGGAAGAGGAAAAGACCATGGGAAAGGGCAAACACAAAGGAAATTGAGGGCATGAAATTTGCTGTTATAGGGCTTGGAAGCTTTGGCGGGAATGTGGCTAAGACACTTTATAAGAAGAAAAATGAGGTCTTGGCTGTGGATAAGAATAAAGAGAAGGTCGAAGAGTACAGGAACCATGTGACCCTAGCGGTGAACATGGATGCTGCGGTTAAAGAGAATCTTCAAGCCCTAGACATTCAGGAAATGGACGTGGTGGTGGTGAGCCTTGGGCCGGAAATGGAAGCCTCGATATTGACAGTGTTGTACCTGCATGAGTTAGGAGTCAAGCGAATAGTGGCTAAGGCCTTGACCGAAGACCATGGCAAGATTCTTGATGTGGTCGGAGCAACAGAGGTCATCTATCCAGAAAAAGATATGGCCATCAAAACAGCCCTCAGGTTAGGAAACCCGAACGTGTTGGAATATCTTCACCTCCTCTCCGGGATTGATATTCAAGAGATCGCTCCGCCTGAAAAATTCATCGGAAAGAGTTTGAGGGACTTGGACTTGAGGAACAAATACGGGGTACAGGTTATCGCCATCAAGGGGATCGTCCCTGAGAAAACGACATATATCCCTACTGCCGATTTTGTCATCAAGGATAGCGACATCCTGATTCTGATGGGAGAGCAGGAGCAGCTCGACAAGATCAATAAGCTGTAGCCTTCTCAGCCAAATCAAATGTGTTCCGTAATTTTTTCATGTAGGAAGCATCTCTACTTCCGTGACCGTTAATTATGAAGGGGTAATCTGTGGGCTTCGGATGAAGGGGAACTATCGCCGTAGTTCTCAATTAGGTCAAATGTTCCCCATATCACGGAAATAGAGATGCTATTTCATGTATAAACTTTACTCCCAACAAAGTTTTTGTGGTTTTAACGATATTTTATAACTGGAAGTTAAGTTGCTTCTTTCCTGTTTTAAACCGGATCACCACAGGATAGAGGATATCCCCTTTATCTGAGGCGAAGGCGTAATATCCGTCAGCGTTCAATCCGAACTCGTACGCTGTGTTGGGTTTGAGCTTGACCGGAATGGTGAATACAGTGCGGATTTCCTGCCAGGTGAAAGATAAGGCTCAAGAGTTCGATCCGGGAATCTGTTTTGACCTGAATGGCCATCTTCGTGTTTGTCTTTCCATAACCTGGGATAAAAGAAAGGCAGCCGATCAGAAGAGCGGAAAGGATGGCCTTTTTGCTTCATTCTTTCAACCTACTCATCACCATTCTTTCATCAGCAGTCTTTTCAATGACCTGTCTCTTTTCCTTTCAACTTTCTGAAAACTCTGATAATTAGAGAGCAGAGCTAAAATTTCGCTTTCAAAGACATCCCCACGTTCCGTCCAGCGGCAGGGAATCCGAAGCGTTCTTGATAATCCTCGTCCAGAATATTGCGAGCGAACACTCCAAAATCGAAAAGCTTTGTCAGAGGACAGCGGCCCTCGATGTCCAGCCTCATGTAGGATTCTTGCTCTCTCACCCTAAGATCATCATTCCAGAGGGTGTTGTTGTTGTAGATGACCTCATGACTGGAAACCACCTGAAGAAACAGGGCTACACTGGCGTTGTTCCTGGCTTTGTACTGTAGTCCTAGGTTGATTTTGTGCTCGGGAAGACCTGGTATTTCATCGAAATCATTGTCCTGTGGATTCACGAACAGATCGACGAACGGATCTCCCTCTGTCTGGCTCTTCTGGTAGGTGTAATTCAGAAAGGCGGACCACCCGCCAGCGAACTGTTGGGCGACCTCGAATTCGATTCCATAGATCATAGCTTTGTCGATGTTGTAGGCAACAAAATTGATCAGATCAAACTGGATATAGTCATCAATATGGTAATAGTAAGGGGCAATCTCGAGTTTTGTTCGTGTCGGGAAGATGGCCCGCCATCCCCCCTGAATCATCAGTCCGTCTTCCTTATGAAAGGGGAGTTCACTTGTATCAACACCTGCGTCATCGAAATCATAATGCCAGTAATGTTCAGGGGGTGTCGGCATCCTGAGCGCCCTGGCAAGACTGAAATAGAGCAAGCTGTCTTCCTCATAGTTGTAGATGAACTTAAAAGAAGGTGCCCAGCCTTTCATTTCGATGTTTGGTATCTGCTCGAATTCCCCCGAAGGGCCGGACACGCCGTCATAGGACATGTACCGTAGACCAGGAACAAGTATGACTTTCTTATCGAAGAGACGGATTTCATCCATCAGAAAGAAATCCAGGTTTTTTGCAGCGACATAGTATCCGTTGCGAAAAGGGGACCTGAAGTCATCGGAAAGGTTCGTGTCTCCATCATCCTTGAGATGGCTGTAATCGACTCCAGCTGTGATAGTCTGCAGGGGCAGGATATGTTTGTAAGTTAGAGAGATGCCCTGAGACCGGTCGTCGTAGAATGTCTTGTGGAAGATTCTGTCGATGACGGCACGGGTGTTGAAGGACTCGCGGTTGCCATGGTTCTGCCAGTAGCGAAGACTCAAGAGGCCAAAATCTTGAAAGGTCTGTTCGTAGCCGAAATCGAACATCCATTTCTTCTTTTCCCACCAGCTTCCTGGTTCTGGATAGGCTCCCATCCCTCCGTACATATACTCACCGTCTGAAGCCGGATAGGTAGAGTCCATGGGCGTGGAGTAGCCCGGATCATCGAAATCCCTCGCTGTTCTGTTCGGCACGATGAATCCTTTTTTCATACGGGAGTATGTGATGTCGACTGTGAAGCGGCTGGTGAACGGGAGGTCGTAGCCGAGATGAAGATCGATATTCCAGAAATTCAGGTTACCGTTTTTCAAATATCCGTCGCTTTTTGTGATGTTTGCAGTTAAGGAGTATTCGAAAGGTCCAGGTTTGTAAGCGTGATGAAGGTTAAGACTAGCCGTTGAGAAACTGGCAGCCGAAACCTGAATTTCTGTCGCAGGCGCTTCCTGTGGAAAACTCCTCGACACAAGATTGATGATGCCTCCCAAGACATTGCCGTAGCGGGGATCTCCTACGCCTTTCACCACTTCAACCCTGTCCACGTTTGCAAGAGGAATCATGGTCCAGTCTATGAAATACCCACCGGCCACTCCTGAAGTGTTCAGCAAACGGCCGTTTTTCGTCACTTTTATTCGGCGCGAGCCCATGCCTCGTATTTTTATGGAGTCGTCATCTATGGCAGTCCCCACTTCTTGGATTCTTTGGACATCGATCCCCGGCTGGCGCCCGAGGGCTGTGTCTAGGGTTGTGCCGATGCTCAGGGGAAAAAGTTCGGGTTTGACAACAGACATATTGGGTGTTTCGATATCCCTTATGTATTCCACAACCTCGATCTCCACGGTATCGAGCTGAAAATACTTCGTCCGTTCTTCCTTTTCTTCGGTTTTTTCTTTTTCTTTGGCCTTCTTCTGTTCTTTTTCTTTGGTCTGCGTCTGTTGTGAAAAGACAAAGTTGAGGATGAAGATACTGGCCAGCACACAAAAGAGAAGTCTTTTCAGTCGCATGGTACCTCCTTTCTGAGACGCTTCTGTCAAAACAAGCTCATGCTCATTAAGACTTCGAGGTGTCCCATCGTTCCTCTTTGGTTATTGAATAAAGATAAATAGCATGGTTTCACTCAACAGTCAAGCTTCTTCAGAATGACTTGGATATTTCTGCATTCCCATCTCCGTGACAAGGGAAACAGCTAACCTCCTTTAGTCATGCGGCGTCGGCGCTTTGACAGATCACATCCCTTATCATCAGCTATCACGAAGAGGAGAATTCTGAAGATTGTCTTATTGGCCTGAAATGGCTCGAAATTTCAGTTATAATATTCCAACGGATGTGGAAACATGTACATTGGTGCTGATTTCTTAATTGACAGAGATTTGAATCTTTATTTGAGTGAGGTGAACATAGGAGTCCCAGCAGGAGCACAGGAATATGATTTTGTTTATCGAGAAAAATTTGGGGAGCCATCTGGTGTCTTTCGATATATCGAATCTATCTCTCTACGATACACCGGAAAGAATTTCTTCAAATATATAAATGAATTGCCCTACATGGATGATTTGCGGGCCCTAAAGATATGGATGGATGGAGAAGGGCCTTTGCCAAAAAAACCGGCGAAGGCTTTAAGATTAGAAGACAAATGGATCCAATACCTCATTTTGTCAGATGCCTACCCGATGATTCCGACCGAGCTTTTTCGGCACAGAAAGTCAAAAGATGCCGTTGAGTCTTTGTTAAAAAAAATCCCTATCGTGTTCAAAAAGAGATTTGGAAGAGGAGGACGGGGTTTTTTGTTGATAAAAGACTTAGACGAGTTGAAAAAAGTGAATCTTATCGAGAATGTGTATATCATGCAGCCATATCTGGAAAGCAGTATCGGCTCGCATAAGATGTCCATTCGAGCCGCTGCATTCATGGGGCATTTCGTCTGTATGTTTGCAAGTCTCAACCCAAAGCTCACCTCTAATCATGGAATCCGGTTTTTTGTCTCACCAGGAGATGGTTTCAAAATAACAAATGAGGATTTTACAGTCAGAGAAATTGTCCAAAAATCCTGGGAGGCAGATATTTTCTACAAGGGAAACATTCCCGATTATCTTTATCATGATGTCTATGAGGAAACAATTGCTGAGGCTGAGCTCATCATTCCAGAGCGGTTGTATAGGAACATCCAGAGAATCTCTGCTTCGATTAGTCACCTCTACAAGGACATAGATTTTGATACGTTGCCAAGGTCTAATATTGAATAAAAAGGACCTTCTTGTCGTGTGGGCAGGAAAGGCTTCAAAACTCAAGGCTGCCTCATTCATCCTTTCCAGATGATGAGGTGCATCTGCTGACGTCCTGAAATAAACATATCAGACACAAGACGGAAAGATCAGTTTTCGCGAGAGGGGGCTCATCCATGATTGGATTTTGAAATCCTAAGCAGGATTTCGAGGGCGACCTGTTTAGCCTGTTTTCCGCTTTCTTTGGTCGGGCCGACACACGAGGGGCATCCCTCCTCGCAGAGACAGGCCCTGATGGTCTTCCGGCAGCGCTCCAAAAGCTCGATCTCCAGGTCGAAGAGTGAAGGACTCAGGCCTATGCCTCCTGGGAAATTGTCGTAGATAAAGATATTCGGCTCAAAATCGATTTCAGAAAAATCAGGCTGGTCTTCATCCACTGTGACAGAAAGAGGTATGTTGCGGGGAGGAAGAGACTTGCCGGTTGTGTTGTCGCCTATAGAAACACCGACATCATGGATATCGCACATCATGAACAGGGGTGCCACGTGGTGGAGACAATAGGCCAGGCCGAAGAGTCCATTGATCTTCTCTTCAGGCGAGAAAGGAAGGGCATGGAACACCGCTGAAGGGATGGTCAGCCAGTAGGCTGTGGTGTGCATCTCGTTTTGGGGAAGGCTCAGGTCTCCGGCTCCCACGTTTTCCATGGTGTGAAATTTGATCTTTTTGAATCCTACGACCTGGGTGGCTACGTGGACCTCACCGTGGGAAAGGGCGCATCTCTTCATCTTGTTCTGTTTGAACACATCCAGGATCTTGATCTTAGTGTAGTCGATCGCATCCGTGTAATAGTCCACATCGGTCTTTTTCACATAGGCTTTTCTCTGGTCGTAATCCAGGTTATCAACAAAATACTGCTCTCCCTCGCACATGTAGATGGCTTTGGGGTGAAGGGTGGTCAGGGCCGAAGAAAAGTCAACCTCTGCTATGGCGCGGGATTTTTCAGTGGAATCAACCACGACAAAGTTATCTGAGCTGATGCTTCGAAGGCTGACACCGTCGGCCGGATAGACATCCGATGTCCAGAACCATTTGTCCTTAGAGTGATGGACGAGCTTTTCTTCTTCTAAAAATTTAAGGATTTCGCTGATGTCCACTCGTCCGAATTTTTCACCGTCCAGAAAGGGGAGCTCGAATGCGGAACACTCTATGTGACTGATAAGGATGGAGAGGTTATCCGGGTTGATCAGAGCGCATTCGGGATTTTTGGAGAAGAAGTAATCCGGGTAATTCACGATGAACTGATCGATCGGAGAACTCGTGGCCACGAGCACGGCTGCCGATTTTCCCGTCTTTCGCCCTGCCCGTCCAGCTCTCTGCCAGGTGCTGGCAATGCTTCCGGGGTAGCCAGCAAGAACAGCCACATCAAGGCTTCCGATATCGATGCCCAACTCCAGGGCATTCGTCGAAACCACACCCTTTATCTTTCCTTCCCGAAGCTCCTTTTCGATTTCTCTTCTTTTCAGAGGAAGGTACCCTCCTCTGTATCCGCGGACAAGGCCTTCCTGCTGGATGGTTTTCTCGATATCATCCTTAAGGTAAGTGAGCAGGACTTCTGTGATCAGACGGCTCTGGGCAAAAACGATGGTCTGGAGGTCATTTTGGATGAAGATCCTTGCCACCCGGCGGGATTCATTGACATAGGATCGGCGTATCCCCAAGTGTCTGTTCACCACAGCCGGATTGAAAAAGATAAAATATTTTTCTCCTCTTGGAGCCCCATTGTCGTCCACCAGAGCAACAGGTCCCTCCGTCATTCTCTCTGCCATTTCCAGAGGATTGGCGATGGTAGCCGTGCAGAGGATAAACTGAGGAGAGGATCCGTAGAAGCTAGCGATCCTCTTCAGCCGTCTCAAGATGTTAGCCAGATGGCTTCCGAAGATGCCTCGGTAGTTGTGAAGCTCGTCGATGACCACGTATTTGAGGTTCTCGAACAGCTTAATCCACTTTGTGTGGTGAGGAAGGATACCTGTGTGGAGCATATCGGGATTGGTGAGGATAATGTGCCCGCGGGCCCTTATGGCTTTCCTGGCGTCTTGAGGGGTGTCGCCATCGTAGGTGAAAATTCTGATTTCTTCAGGCAAGAGCTTTATAGTTTCATCCAGTTCGGCTCTTTGGTCCTGGGAGAGGGCCTTGGTGGGGAAAAGATAGATGGCTCTCGTGGACGGATTTTTAAGCATAGAGTCCAACACCGGAAGGTTGTAGCACAAGGTCTTCCCGGAGGCTGTTGGGGTGACCACGACGATGTTTTTCCCCTTCTTGAGATGCTCGTAGGAATGGTACTGATGTATGTAAAGCTTCGAGAATCCTTTCTCCTTCAGAGCCTCAATAAGCTTTAGATAGATTTCCTCAGGATATTCGCGGTACCGTCCTTCCTGGGCAGGGATGTGTTTTATGGCTGTGATGGAATCGGTTTTCACTCCAATGTCTTTCAATTCTTCCAAAGATTTGAGTAAATTTTTTTCGCTGGACATCACCTTTTCCTCAACGTTTGATGGACCAATGCCTATATTAGTATTTTGTTACTGGCGGGTCAATCAAACAGGTCTTTTGATTGTGCGGAGACCAATGGGAGATCCTTTCCATGCCTTCAGCAATCACGGGAAAAATGATGCTTGTACTAGCTTGAGTCACCTTGTGAAAGCTGCAGGAAAGGTTTAAAATGGATGGTCATGCTCAAGGAGATTCGTGTCAAGAAGGCTTCGCAACACAACCTCAAGCATATCGATGTCTGTTTGCCCCGAAATAAATTGATTGTCGTCACCGGACCGAGCGGATCCGGAAAATCTTCCCTCGCATTCGATACCCTATTTGCAGAGGGCCAGAGGCGCTATATTGAATGCCTTTCTGCCTATGCGCGCCAGTACATCGAACAGATGGAAAAGCCTGAAGTGGAATCTATCGAAGGGCTTTCCCCTTCAATCTCCATAGACCAGAAAACCATTTCCTCCAATCCTCGATCAACGGTGGGGACGGTCACGGAGATCTATGATTTTCTAAGGCTTCTGTATGCCCGAGTGGGTATCCCCCATTGTCCTCGGTGTGGAAGGGAAGTGTCCTCCCAGACGTCCCAACAGATTCTGAAAAGAATTTTGGAATCCTCAACCGGCGAGAAGGTGAAGATCCTCTCTCCTGTGGTTAAAGGACGAAAGGGGGAATACCACCGCCTTTTCGAGAGATTATTCAGAAAGGGTTTTGTTAGGGCTCGGATAGACGGCGAGATCAGAGAGTTGGATGAGAAAATCGAGCTGGAGCGGATGAAGAAACACACGATCGAGGTACTCATAGACGAAATCATGATTTCTGACTCTACGGGTGCAAGGCTGGTCGAAGCGGTGGAGAAGGCATTGGAGATGTCCGATGGAGATCTCCTGACCATAAGACCGAGCGGCACCGAAACCTATTATTCGTTAAGCCTTCTGTGTCCCTATTGCGAGATCAGTCTGCCTGAGCTCGAACCCCGCTCTTTTTCGTTTAACAGTCCATACGGAGCGTGCCCTCGGTGTCATGGTCTGGGGTATCAAACAGTCCTGGATGAATGGGGCGAAGTCATGTTGACAGATGACCTGTGTCCTTCCTGTCAAGGAAGCCGGCTGAGGAAAGAGAGTCTTGCTGTGAAGATTGGTGAGATGAATATTCATGAGTTGACTGCTCTCTCTATTAACCAGTTGGCGAGAGCGCTTTCTCTTTTGAAATTTTCACACTCCCAGAAGAGAATCGCCTCCTCCATCTTGAAGGAGATCCTTTCCCGGCTTGCCGTCATGGATGAGCTGGGAATGAGCTATCTTCAGCTCAACCGGACAACAGCATCTCTCTCGGGTGGAGAAGCTCGCCGAGTTCGATTGGCAGCCCAGGTTGGGGCTCGGCTGAGGGGTGTTCTGTACGTTCTGGATGAGCCTACCATAGGCCTTCACCAGAGGGATAATGCGCGATTGATTTCGTTGCTGAGGGATATCCGGGACACTGGGAATTCGATCATCGTGGTGGAACATGATGAACAGACCATCCGCTCTGCCGACCACATCCTGGATTTGGGGCCTGGAGCGGGAGAGAGAGGAGGCTTTAAAGTCGCAGAGGGGAATCTCGAAACCATCCTTCAGTCGAAAGATTCCTTAACCTCTCAGTATCTGCGAAGAGAGCGGTCCATTTTTCTTTCCTCCCAAAGGAGAAAACCACAAGGCGGGTTTACCATCAGAGGAGCGGCCGAGCACAATTTAAAAAACATCGATGTGTGGATTCCCTTCTCTGTTATGACAGTTATCACGGGTGTTTCAGGTTCAGGAAAGAGCACGTTGGTGTACGATATCCTCTACAAAAGCCTCATCAACACTTTTTATAAAGCCAAACAGAGGCCAGGAAAGCATCATGACATTCAGGACATCGGTCAGATCAACAAGGTCGTATCTGTGGATCAGAAACCGATCGGCCGCACTCCGCGCTCCAATCCTGCCACCTACACCGGATTGTTCACAGCGTTGCGTCAAGTTTTTGCCCTGACGCAGGAGGCGCGAATCAGGGGGTACACTTCGAGTCGGTTCAGTTTCAATCTACAAGGAGGACGATGCGAAGAATGTCAGGGAGCCGGAGCCAAGAAGATAGAGATGCATTTTCTGCCCGATGTGTATGCCACCTGTGATCGCTGCGGAGGCAAGCGGTACAATAAGGAGACCCTTGCGGTCCGATATCGGGGGAAAAATATCGCCGAATATCTGGCCATGACAGTGGATGAAGCCTACGAGTACCTGAAGGCTCATCCGGTTTTAAAAAGGAAGCTGGGCGTGTTGAAGCGGGTGGGATTGGGATATGTCCGTCTTGGTCAGCCTGCTCCTACACTCTCTGGAGGAGAGGCCCAGAGAATCAAGCTCACTAAAGAGTTAAGCCGGAAAGACACGGGAAAAACTCTCTATATTCTGGATGAGCCCACTACAGGATTGCATTTCGACGATGTTCGAAAACTCCTCGAGGTTCTGACCGAGTTGGTCAATCTCGGTAACACTGTGGTGGTCATCGAGCACAACCTAGATGTGATCAAGTTTGCGGATTTTATCATCGATCTGGGTCCTGAAGGAGGGGAGAGAGGAGGCTGGATAGTTGCCCAGGGAACCCCCGAAGAGCTCAGCCAGGTGAAAGAGTCTCATACAGGGTGTTTTTTGAAAAAGGCATTGAAAGAGATTAATCAGCAAAAAAGGTGAATGTTGTGAAGGCTGACTCCTCCCTGTGAAAGGTTTATGATTATTTAAAGTGTGGGCAATTAAGGTATAATTAACTGGTGAACAAAGAAATGTAAAGCATCGGAAGTGAAAGACCAATGGCTTTTAAAGATGTCATCGGAAACAACGGCGTGAAGAAGATCTTGAGCAAAGCCCTCAAGCAGAAAAAACTCCCCAACTCCTTGTTGTTTGCAGGACCAGAGGGGATTGGGAAGAAGGAAACAGCGTTGGTCGTAGCCAAAGCACTGAACTGCCTGAAGAAATCTGCCGATGCCTGTGAGGAATGCGCTCATTGCAGAGCTATAAGCAACGGGAATTTTCCCGATGTCATGGTCATATCTCCTGTAAAAGATATGCTCAAAATAAACCAGATGAGATTGTTGAAGGATACGGCTCACCTAAAACCCATGGCTGGACACAAAAGGGTTTTTATTGTGGAAGAAGCTGAAAAAATGAATGACGAAGCTTCCAATTCTCTTCTGAAGATACTGGAAGAGCCGCCTTCTTTTTCCCATATTATTCTTATCACGCCCAATCCCTATAGGATCATGCCTACCATAAAGTCGAGATGCCAACTCTTCTCATTCTCCCCCATACCTAGAGAAGAGATACAGACGGCTCTTGTGGCAAAAGGATTCCAACACGAAAAGGCTCAGATCCTGTCTCTGCTCGTAAGCGGAAATTTAAAACAGGCGTTATCTATGGAATGGGAAGAGGTCCAAACTCAGAGACAGCAGGCCTGGCATCTTTTTCTTGCTCTGTTGAGAGAGGGGAAGGCTTCTCCTCTTTTGAAGCAATTTTCTTCCTCCCGACTCGTCGTGAGAGAGGAATTGGAAACTGGGCTTGAAATCCTGTCCTCGTTTTGTCGTGATGTTATCCTCATCAAAGAAGGTGCAGACATAAGGTTGCTGTTAAATCCTGATTTTAAGGAAGACCTTCTGAGGATAGAGCGTTTGATGACTTATGAACAAGCCATGGATTTTCTCTCAAGGATAGATTTTGCCTTAATCGGATTGAAAAAAAATTTGAATGTCAATATCCTAACATGTGCGATATTTTCGAATTTCTTGGAATGGGATCATGTCTGATATTATTTGTGCCCTTTCAGAGCGTTCTGGAAAAATCTTTCGAGTTAAGAGAAGCGATGTCGATCTGAAAAGGGGAGATCATATCATCGTCGATTCTGAGCTGGGTGGTGAATTGGCGGTTGTCGTCGATGTCTCTAGCAAAATATGTGAATCTCCAAAATCTTCCAAGGATACCGTTAAACTCATTCGAAAAGCCACAGAGGAGGATGAGAAAAAGTTTGCCTGGCTCGAAAAAAAAGAGCAGAGAGCCTTCAACTTCTGTATCCAGAGAATCATGGCGCGGAAACTGCCCATGAAGCTGGTTAAGGTGCTATATTTTTTCGATGAGAAGAAAGGAATCTTTTATTACACGGCCGATGGTCGCATCGATTTCAGACTCCTGGTGAAAGATTTGGCGAAGGAGTTCAAGATGCGTATCGAGATGCGGCAGATTGGGGTGAGAGATGAAGCGAAGATGATCGGCGGACTGGGTGTTTGCGGGCGTTCCCTTTGTTGTTTCAGCTTCATGAAGAATTTTGAACCCGTCACAATCCAGAAGGCCAAAAAGCAACAGATCGTGATCAACCCGACCAAAATTTCAGGACTCTGTGGGCGTCTGATGTGTTGTCTAGCTTTCGAGGAAGAAACGCGGGGCAGATTGTATGCCGAAGAGGAAAAGGTTGAAGAGGATTAAAGACTCGTTATTTTGAAGCAAAGTTGAACTGGACTCTGCTCGAGACAGCGATGAGCGTGCCTTCTGCAGAGAAGGCTTTGACCTGCCAGGAATATTTTTGACCAGTGGCCATGAGCTTCTTGACTTCCTCAGAGAGAATGATGAAATTATCCTCAGTCGTTGTGCTCCAGAGTAGATCTCCATTATCGTAGATAAAGAGCTTGTACTCTATATTTTCTCCCAGACTTTGCCACCTGAATTCAGAGGGAATCTGTTTGAGATTGTCGATGACAGGAGAGATGAGAGTTATCGAGGAGCCTCTGACCAGGTCTTCATTGATAAAAAATTCAGGTGCTTTTGTCTTCAGGTTGGGAATAACGCCAAGGGCCACAATCAGAATCAAAGCCGCCGAGACTGCAGCCATGGCCCATTGTCTGGGCGTGAAGAAAGCGAACACAGATTCCAACCAGGAGCGGCTGGTCGCTTCAGGGGCATAGACATCACGGAAGATCTCACTTCGCTTAGCTTTGATCACGGTGATCAGTTCGTCTCTCTCAGCCATTTTTTCAAAACACTGGGGGCAGTTAAAGTAATGTTCTTCGAATGCATCTCCTTGCGTTTCATCAAGCCTTTTGAATAAGTAATCGTCAATGAAATCTTCGAACATGCAATGTCTCATCGTGCTTTCCTCTCTGTTGGACTTCATTGATTTAGTCGCTTTTGGCCGAAAAAGTTGAAAAAAATTCATGATTTCATGACCTTTCTGAGGAGCTTTTGAGCGTAGTTGACTCGTTCGCTCACCCGTCGAGAGGTGATGTTAAGCCTTTTGGCCACTTCCTCTCGGGAAAGTTCCTGATAATAGTAAAGGTAAAGAACTTCCTTGTATTTGGGCTTAAGTTTTTCGATAGCTTTGGCGATCCACTCCGCTCTTTCCTTGTCTTCAATTTGATCTTGGGGAGAGAGATAGGGATTGGATTCGGGGGCGTGTTTCAGCACTTTGCTTTTCTGCCTGATGTAATCAATGATCCGGCGGGAAGTGATTGTATAGATGAAGGTTCCTATTGAAGATTCTCCGCGGAATTCCCCTTTTTTGAGCTTTTCGAGAACATTGACCATGATCTCATTCACCACATCTTCCCAATCCGGAGTATGGGCACCGATAGATTTTTTGACTCTGAAACTGACGATAGGCCTGTACTTGTCGACGATTTCTTCTGTGTTGAGATCGGATTTTCTTTTTTCCACTTTTGTCCCATTATATAGCCTGAAGCCGTTGATGACAAGAGCATGGAGACAGAGGAAGCTTAAATGTATTTCAATATTCTTGGGATTTGGGCGACTAATATTTTTGCCTGCGAGGCGTGAAGGAAACTCTGTAGGAGAGAAAATGGAAGCCAAGGTTAGCCGTGTGATAACCCTGAAAAGTGAAATTGATTTTTACGATTTAATAGAGAAAAGACTGGAACAGCAGGGATTCGAAGTGCTGGAGACGCTGACTCCTCAAATCGAAAGAAAGCCAAAAGAATCTCTAGCCCACAGATTTGTTAGTCGCTTTACCTACGAATGAGTCAGGGTAGTAAGGATAAAGATTCTTTATAAAGGGGGGGTTCAATTTTTACAGGGATTTTCCGACTAAACGTACGCCTATGTTAAGAACAAGACCCAACTGGAGCAGGATGGACGAGATTTCTATGGAAAAAGAGCTTCTTCCTGAACCCTCAGAAATCTTGGTAATTGAGGATCACCAGGGAAGAAAGACTTCCTATTATCCCGCCTTAGTGTGGAATGGACTAGGCTGTTCCATCCCTCAAAGCCGTCAAACAGCACAAAAATCTTGTATTCGGACGCTGGTACAACGAGAGGTCAGAAAGATATCTTCAGCTAAATGCATATTACGGGATATAGGCCAGCGGTATGAATCCTCTTTCCAGGAATATGCCATTGCCTCAGAGGGATGTTGTTTGGAAAGACACGCCTTTCTCAATTCAAACCTTTTGTATTTGATTGCGGCCACAGATGGAAACGAGGATACGATGGGGCATTCGCAACTTGTGGCCCGGTACACCCTCCTCCTGACCAATGCTCTGGAGATTGATGATAAGAATTTTTCTATGGATATAGAAAGGGGTGCCTTGCTTCATGATGTCGGCAAGATCGGGATTCCCGAATCAATCCTGAGGAAGAATGGCCCTTTGACTGTCAGAGAAAGAGAGATCGTAAAAGAGCATCCTCTTCTGGGATACGAGATGATCGAGGAGTTCAATTTTTTACGCAGAGCTTCCCGGGTGGTTCTTTTCCATCATGAAAGCTTTGACGGCCTTGGCTATCCCTACGGATTGAGAGGAGAGGAAATTCCTCTAGAAGCGAGGATTTTTGCCATTGCCGATACAGTGGATGCCATAACCTCAGATCGCCCCTACCGGAAAGGACAGAGTTTCAAAAAGGCTTTTGACGAGATTGAAAAAGGCCGAGGAACCCAATTCGATCCTTATATTGTCGATGCCTTTTTCTCTGTTCCTGAGGAAAAGTGGCAAAAGGTCAAATCGGAAACCGAAAGATCCCTCCTTATGCACACCATTCACTAAAAAAGCCTCATCGCCTGACTTTTAGCCTCTCTTCTTTTCAGTCGTTGGGCAAAAAGCTCAGCTGTATGGAAAACTTTCGGGGCGTCTTCTTTGCCTGATAAGCAAGATTTTAGTTGGAAAAAACATCCTGGACAGTCAGTCGCAAGCATAGTGGTGTTGCTTTTTTTGATTTTTTGGTGTTTCTTTTCCCACAGGTGGGCGGATATGTCTGGATTTTTAAGAGAAAAAATCCCACAGAATCCGCAGCATGAAAAGGGAGTCTCTTCAAGGACAGGATTGAAGCCTAGAGATGTTAAAAGTTTTATCGGCTCTTCTTTCAAGCCCAGCTCATTCAGATAATGGCAGGGATAATGATAGAATATTTTGGGTGAACCTTCGATTCTTTCTGTTTCAGGAAGCAAGCCGTTCTTCACAACAAACTCTGTAAAGTCGAAGATTTTATTTGTCCAAACAGAGGACTCAGGATAAATATTTGGGTAATTCTTCTTCAGCATGGCATGACCAGTAGGGCATATGGTGAGAATAAAGTCGGGATTTTCTCTGGAAAAAGACGACATATTTTTCTTGGCTAACTTTTTCATATCTTTGTGTTGTCCAAGATGAAAGCTGGGGGCTCCACAGCACACCTGATCCTCTGGTGAGATCACTTGAAAGCCAAGTTGGGACAAGCTTGAGAAAACCGCCTCTCTGATTTCTGGAAAGAGAAATCTCGCCAAACATCCCTGAAAGAAATAGACCTTCTTCCCCTCTGTGTTCTTTGGAGGCTGGATTTTTTCCGCTTCTCCAGATGAAGAGGACGTTCCTCTGTTCCAGGAAAATGTGGGAAGATGAGAAAGGAGTTTTGCCCCAATGTTCATCAAATATTTTTTCCTGAAAAGGCTTGAGAGCCCTTTTTCCCAGAGCCTGGCTCCTTTCTTCCCCTTAAGCTGAAGGATAAGCTCTCCGGTGGGTATTCCGACCGGACAGAATTCCTCGCATTTTTTACAATCGGCACAAAAATCCCATCCGTCCGAGGACTCTTTCATAGAATGGGTCAAAGCTGTAATCAGCAGCCCGATCCCACCTGGATAAACAGGGCCTCCGTAAACATGGCCACCCAGAGATTGGAAAACCGGACAGACAAGCATACATCCTCCACATTTCAAGCATGAGAGGATTTTAGCCAGGTCTTCGTCTTTGCTTGCCTCGAGTCTTCCGTTATCCAGGATGATGATATGCAATTCCCCCGGACCGTGCACGCCCATAACCAATTCCTTTTCTATGTCTGTGGTCCGGCTGGTTCCAGTGATGAAGGACACATAAGCCGTCAATTTTGATCCGGAGGAGGCGATGACTAGAGCCTTTATAAGGGAAGCGGCCTGCTCTAGAGTCTCAACGAACTTCTCTGTTGTCACCAAAGCGATGTGGACAGGCGGAAGAGAGGTCACGAGGCGTGCGTTTCCCTCGTTGCTCACGATCACCAATGTCCCTGATTCCGCCACGGCCAAGTTGGCACCGGATATACCGACATCGGCTTCGATAAAACTTTTTCGCAGATGTTTCCGGGCTATTTTTACGATTTCCTTCGGATCAGGAGGAACATCCTGGTGGAGGTGTTTACTGAGAAGTTTGGCCATCTCCTCTTTTGTCTTGTGGAGTGCAGGGGCGGTGATGTGGAAAGGCCTTTCCTTGGCAAGCTGGATGATCCATTCACCCAAATCCGTCTCAACAACCTTATACCCTTTTTTTTCTAAAAAGCTATTGAGTTCGATTTCTTCACTGACAATGGATTTGGATTTGACGACCAGCTTGGCCTTTTTCTCCTGAAGAATTTTTTCTATTGTTTGGAGAGCATCCTGTGCGGTCGCAGCTTGGTAGATGAAAGCTCCTGCCTTTTCAGCCTCCTGACTGAATTGTTCAATGAGTTCTGGAAGCCGTTGGATGCAGTCCTGCCTTATGGCTTTGGCTTTTTCTTTTATCTCTTCCCAGGGAATTTCGTTCTTCGTGGCTTCAAACTTTGTAAAGTGATGAGAGGACGCCTTCTCTAAAGCTTCCTGAAGGCTTGCGTCGCCAAGCGCCTTTTTGATCCTTTTTGTTTTTCGTCTTCGGCGAAGCAATCATTCCCCCCCATCCTGCTTCCTCAGGTAGGCGTCAGCGCTGACCAAAATTTCTCTGGGTTTACTTCCTTCCGAAGGGCCGACAATGCCCTCCTGTTCCATCTGATCGATGATTCGTGCAGCCCGAGCATAGCCCAGTTTGAACTTTCTCTGCAGGTAGGACGCCGATGCCTGTCCAGTTAAAAGGATAAGCTCAACGGCTTTTTCGAAAAAGGGATCTTTTTCTCCGAATTCTTCCATGATATGGGCCGTAGGGCTTTTGAGAACATGAATGATCTTTTCATCATAACTGGGCTTTCCTTGGTCTTTAACGAACTTAACCAATCGGGTGATTTCGGGGAGGGGAATGTAGGAACAGTGGAGCCGGAGAATACGGGGGTAATTAGGAGGCATGAACAGCATGTCCCCCATGCCTAAGAGTTTTTCGGCTCCTCCTGTATCGATGATGATGCGGGAGTCGATCTTCGACGGCACACGGAAGGCAATTCGGCTGGAAAAATTGTTTTTGATGGTGCCTGTGATCACGTCGATGGATGGTCGCTGTGTGGCCATCACCAAGTGGATGCCCACAGCTCTGGCAAGTTGGGCGAGGCGGGCGATGCAGTACTCAACTTCCTGAGCTCCGATCATCATCAGTTCAGCCAACTCGTCGATGATGATAACAAGGTAGGGAAGAGGTTTGAGGTTATCCATCTCTTCCTCTGACAATTTTCCCTTCTGCTCCTTCGAAATTTTTCTAACCTGCTGGTTGTACTGTTCGATGTTCCTGACCCTGAGGAGTCCCAGTTTGTGGTAGCGTTCCTCCATTTTTTTGATGGAATCCAACAGAACAGCCTCTGCTTTTCTTGGGTCTTTGACAACAGGGCAGATAAGATGTGGGATGCCATCATAAATCGAAAACTCCAGACGTTTGGGATCGATGAGGATGAGCTTGACCTCCTCAGGGCTGGCTTTGTACATGATACTGGCGATAATAGAGTTGAGCGCAACGCTTTTTCCCGTCCCTGTAGCTCCGGCGATGAGGAGATGGGGCATGATGGACAGGTCAGTGACATAGGGCTCCCCGTGTATGGTTTTTCCCAGTGCTAATGTTAGTTTGGAGGGTGATTTGAGGAATTTTTCCGTTTGGATGATATCCAGGACTTTGATGATCTCCCTCTTGTTATTGGGCACCTCGATTCCTAAAGAGGACCTTCCGGGTATTCTCTGGATTCTCACTGATTCGGCACCCAGAGCCAAAGACAAGTCTTCTGCACAGCTGGCGACTTGACTGACTTTGACTCCAGGATGCGGATAGAATTCATAGGTCGTGATGACAGGCCCTGGATGGTATTCTTTGACTTCTCCTTCTATCCGGAATTCCAGGAGTTTTTCCTCGATGGCTTGCTTTTTTTCATACAGCTCGTTTTTGTCGATCTGTTCGGACTCTTTTCCAGGATCAAGCAGGCTAAAAGGAGGAAAATTGTAGCCCTCCATCTTTTCCATCTCGGGGAAAAGGAGCTTTTCCTGGGGGCGGTGTTGGGGTGGCGGTTGAACGGCAACGGCTTTCTTGGGGGCTCGTCTATCCTTTTTTTTCTTTTCTTTTTCTTCCCGCTTTCTTTCTCTTTTTGTTTTCTTTTCTTCTTTCTCATTAGGTTTGGATGCGGAATATTTTTCGATGACTTTTTTCTTCATTTTTTCACGACGTTTGGCTTTCTGGTAACTACTGATTCGGATGCGGACTTCCTTGAAGGCAAACCGGAAGAGTCCAGAAATCAGGTGAAAAATCTTACTCATGGATAGACGGGTGGAGAAGATCAAGAATAAAAAGATGAGCCCGATAAGAAGAAGGACTGTGCCTGTATGGTTAAAAAACCGAATCAAGAACGAGGATAGGATATTTCCCACCAAGCCACCAGATGCAATCCTTGCTCCCCGCCAGCTTACGTATTGGATCAAGGTGTAGAAAAGAGCACTGAGGATGAGGAGAAGAAAGACAACGCCACTGGTTTTTGGGAGGAGACGTTTGCGTTCGTTTGGAAGAAAGGTTTGAATTCCGAGGTAAAACAGGGCGATGGGGATGAGGAAGGAGGTGAACCCAAAGACCTGAAGCAAGATTTCGGCAGAGAAAGCTCCGGCCTTGCCTCCATAATTGTTTACTTTTGTCTCAGAGGAGGCTGTACTTGCCCAAGATGGATCCTGGGAATCATAGCTGACCAGACTGATCAGAAGGAAGAGGGAAATCAGAAGGAGGAGAATGCCGCCTATTTCTGATGTTTTGACTTGTTTTTTTCTTTTCGGTTTTCTGGAGGTTTTTAATTTTTTGTCTTTCTTCTTTCTTTTCGCCATTGCCATGATTATAACACATTATCAGGGTGAAGTGCTTCAAAAAGGGCCACAAACTGGGATAAAGACACTTGTTCAGGCCGCAGCCCTTCGTCGATTCCACAGATGTTGAGAGCCTTCCTGATGTCGGATTCTGGGAAATGAAGGTTTTTTAAGTTGTTCTTGAGTTTTTTTCTCCTGCTCCGGAAAGTTCCTTTGAGGAATTTGTGGAAGCGCTCCTGATCAGAGAGGAAATAGCAGGGTTGAGGGCGCCTTTGAAGCAATACCAGGGCAGATTCCACTTTGGGAGCTGGGTAAAAAGAAGATGACGGGATATGGATGTGAAGACGGGTGACAAAATAGTTCTGGAAGAGGATGGATATGGGCGCATACTTTTTTGTTCCTGGATGAGCGCATAGTCTCTGAGCGACTTCTTTCTGGAGGAGGAAGGTGCACGCAGAAAAAAGATCTTTGTCCTTCAACACCTTAAAAAGGAGTGGCGAGGAGATGGCATAGGGAAGGTTTCCGACAATCTTGGCCCTTTTTTTCTGGACAAGGTCCTTGAAGTTGACCTGCAAAACATCACATTCGAGGATTGTCAGGTTGGGAAAAACATATTTTTTCAGGTAAGGAACCAAAGAACTATCCCTCTCGATAGCGATGACTCGGGATCCTTTTTTTGCGAGGGGAAAAGTCAAAGCCCCCTTTCCCGCGCCGATTTCTATGATAAGATCTTCAGGTTGAGGATCGATCACGTTTACAATTTTTTTTAGGATATTTCTTTTAATAAGAAAGTGTTGTCCTAATGCTTTTCGTTTGTTTTTTTTCATCGAATCATCAAGGGCTGTGGGAGATTCCATTAAAACTATATCAGATGCACAGAAAAAGATGAAGAAAGATATGAGGCCATTTATAAAACATTGAATGCCTCTTGATAAATATGGAAGTGATAATGAAATTAAATTTTTTTATGGAGAAGTATTCAAAACTCGAGATAATAAATCTTCCTATTCTTCCTGATAAATACGAGTCAATTTTTATGATGTGTCTCACCTTAAGAATGAAGCGAAGAAGTTACCGTAAGT
>Ga0224495_10000283_pt1 | contig 41424 bp, 40 predicted proteins | sample SF_Jul11_sed_USG_FD_168128 | JGI IMG/M metagenome (GOLD analysis project Ga0224495, IMG submission 168128) | Sediment microbial communities from San Francisco Bay, California, United States - SF_Jul11_sed_USGS_4_1 | ecosystem: Environmental > Aquatic > Marine > Sediment | place: USA: California... | reverse complement strand
TAGACTTATCAGAGTTTCGGTTTGTCCATCAAGTATGGAAAAAATCTCCGAACAAATAGGTGAAACCTTCAGGGCTCAAGAACATCAGGCTGCGCAAAGACCATCTTTGGAAACTGCTCACAAGGTATTGGCGGCCCAGCAGGCAGGAGGCCTGCAGGGTAAGAAGCCATATAATGGATGTGGTGGCTTCTCTACAAAAGGAGGAACTACCACAAAGAGTCTATAAAGGTACTTCTTTGGGTTGAACAATACAAAGAATTGTTTTATAATGGCAAGGAGAAAGAAGCTCTAGCCAGAATTCTGAGGGCGGCTAAAACTATTCAAAAAAAGCAAACACCACTTTTTAACTTGTATAATTACTTACATTCCAGACGTGATAAGATACGTTACGAATATTTTCGATCTAAAGGATATTATCTTGGCAGTGGCGCTGTAGAGTCTTGCCAACCGGTATGCGATACAAGATCGCTTAAAAAGGCTGGTATGAAGTGGAGCATTCCCGGTGCAAATGCCATTGCATTCTTACGTACCCAGTATCTTTCCGATAATTGGGAAAATTTTTCATGGGTTGCTTAACCATACTTTCTTACGCGCACCCTACAAAAAACCTTCCTGGTAAATAATAATTGATTTTACATGGAGGCTGTAAATTTATAAATGAATATATGTCGATAAAACTGACCAAAGATTTAACATTTGAAACCGCTTTAAAAGAACTTGAAGATATCACACGCAGCCTTGAAGAAGGTAAAGAATCTCTCGAAAAATCCATGGAGCTATATGAACGAGGAATCTTGCTGAAAACATTTTGTGAAAGCAAATTAAAAGAAGCAGAAGGTAAGTGGTCAATTTTACGTAAAAAAACAAACGGAGAAATTGAAGCAGAGGATATTAAAAAAAACCATTTTGACGACTCCGAAGAAAATTCTAGTGACAATACTCAGGGAAGTATATTTTAATGTCAGAAAAACCTGATATCATTCAAAAAGCTATTCATGAAACACTTGAAGCCGCTGCTAATTCTATTCAAATTAATCTCAATAATGATTTTTTCATTGAACAATGTACTGTTGCAGCACGAATATTAAAAGATACCTCAAACCGAATCATCACTACCGGAATGGGCAAATCTGGTTTAATTGCACGTAAAGTTGCGGCAACACTTACCTCTACAGGATCGCCTTCGGTGTATCTTCATCCTGCAGACGCTTTGCATGGAGATATGGGTAATATTCAAAAAAAAGAAGTTGTTCTTGCCTTTAGCAATTCCGGCGAAACCCGAGAAATTATTGAGCTGCTGCCTCACATACGATATCTCGGAGCTAAAATCATTGCCGTTACTCAAAAAACAAACAGTACGTTGTCAAGAGAAGCCGATGAATGTATTATTTTTGATATCACTAAAGAAGGCTGTCCCCTTCAGCTTGCTCCCATGGCATCCACCACGGTTTCTCTGGTTATAGGTGATGCCGTAGCTGCCGCTCTGATCCAGCTCAAACAATTTAAACCTGTAGATTTCGGAAAATTCCACCCGTCCGGTTCTCTGGGGAAAAAACTTCTTACCAGGGTTTCTGACATCATGTTTGATAATGTAAAATCTTTTACCATGAGCAAGAAGTCTATTTTTAAAGAAGTTTTGTCTTGCATGGTATCGAGCAATCTTGGCGCTGTTCTTATTGAAGGTTCCAAAGGTCACCTGCGCGGTATCATCACAGACGGCGACATAAAACGTTTGTTTGACAGCTACGAAAAAGACATTCCTTCACTATTTGATAAAACTGCCGAAGAAATCATGCATTCAGATCCTGTCTTTATTTATCCTGAAAATCTTGTAGAAGAAGCGATCGCAATTATGCATGAAAAAAGTACGTATATTTTACCTGTCGTCGACAAAAACAAAATGCCTGTCGGTATCGTTAGAATGCATGATGCCATCGGATATGCATAAAAAGCTTCTTGAAATATTTTATACTGATCTTCGAATTCTTTTACTTCTTGCACTGGCGATTTAAAATCCTCAATCAAAATCAACTTCTTCTTCATGTCCAGAAAGTAAAAGATCTCGAATCATCGCAGCCTTTTCAAAGTCCAGATCTTCAGCGGCTGCGATCATGGCTGCTTTAAGCTTTTCTTGCCAATCTTTTTTTGATTTAAAATTTTGAGGATGGTACAACTGTAAAACCTCATCATAAAGACCGGTTTCATGTTCTTCCTCTTTTTTAATTCTGTCAATGATATCTACAACGTCTTTTTCAATTGTTGTAGGTGTTATCCCATATTCTATATTATGTTTTTCCTGAATTTCACGACGCCTTCTGGTTTCATCAATAGCAGCTTTCATCGAATCAGTAATTTTATCGGCATATAAAATTGCAATTCCGTCGCTGTTTCTGGCAGCCCTGCCCATCGTTTGAATTAAAGATCGGCGTGAACGCAAAAAACCTTCTTTGTCGGCATCAAGAATAGCAACGAGAGAAACTTCAGGCAAATCAAGCCCTTCTCGTAAAAGATTAATTCCTACAAGCACATCAAATTCGCCTTTACGTAAATCACGAATAATTTCCAGTCTCTCAAGTGCGACAATTTCAGAATGCATATATCTGATTCGAATACCAAGATCTGCATAGTAATCGGTTAAATCTTCTGCCATTTTTTTAGTCAGCGTTGTTATTAAAACTCGTTGATTTTTCTTTACTCTTTTTTGGATTTCAATCAACAGGTCATCAATTTGACCCTCTGTTTTTCGAATTTCAACAACAGGATCAAGTAAACCTGTTGGCCGAATGATTTGCTCGATAACATGTTCGCAACGATTGATTTCATAATCAGAAGGTGTCGCTGAAACATATAAAACATTTTTAGAATATTCTTCAAATTCTCCAAAATTTAATGGCCGATTATCCAGAGCAGATGGAAGTCTGAAACCAAATTCAACCAGAGTTTCTTTACGACTGCGATCTCCTGCATACATTCCGCCTATTTGCGGAATTGAAACGTGACTTTCATCAATGATCATTAAAAAATCTTTTGGAAAATAATCGAGAAGACAGGCTGCTCTGCTTCCTGGCGCTCTCCGGGTTAAGTGCCGCGAATAGTTTTCAATACCGCTGCAATACCCCATTTCTCTAAGCATTTCAATGTCGTATAATGTTCGCTGCTGAATTCTTTCTGCTTCAAGAGGCTTATGTATTGATTTAAAATATTGCACTCTTTCGGTTAATTCATTTTTAATTTCTTTAATAGCTTCCATTAACTTGGGAGGCGACGTGATGAAATGTTTTGAGGGGTAAATGGCTGTTTTTTCAAATTCTTCTTTTTTTTTGCCTGTAATTCGATCTATTTTATTAATTAACTCCAGTTGATTGCCAAAAAATTCCAATCGAAGAACATCCTGGGTATATGCAGGAAATACTTCAAGAACATCTCCCCTGACTCGAAACTTACCTCTCTGAAGTTCAGTATCATTTCGCTCATAAAGCATTCTAACCAGATTTGTGATGGTTTCTTCACGAGAAATATTTTGCCCCTTATGAAGTAAAAGTACAGATTCAGAATAATCTTCAGGTGAACCCAGACCGTAGATACAGCTAACGCTGGCAACAACAATGACATCATCTCTCTCTAAAAGAGATGAAGTTGTACGCAACCTCAACATTTCTATTTCATCATTAATAGCAGCATCTTTTTCGATAAAGGTATCTGAAACCGGAATATAGGCCTCTGGTTGATAATAATCATAATAACTAACAAAATATTCTACGGCATTATCCGGAAAATAATCTTTAAATTCACGATACAATTGCGCAGCCAGAGTTTTATTATGGGTGATGACAATGACAGGGCGCTTAACTCGTTCAATGACATGAGCCATGGTCATGGTTTTCCCTGAACCTGTTACGCCCATTAAAACAGCTCTTCCATGTTTATCTCTCATTATTTTGTCGAGAGAGTTAATAGCGGAAGGTTGATCTCCCGCAGGTTGATAACGACTTACAACTTTAAATTCCATAATTTGATCTTTTATTTCATATCTTCAATTGAATTTAATTTTAAATTTTGATTTAATTTATTATCTAAATTTAAAGGAGGGAGTTTTACTGTAACGATGTGCTTTCCTGTTCGTACCGGTAAATAAATATCATGCTGCTGCAATATTTTTTCGATTTTTTCGGGACTGGTATGACCAGCAATAGAAATGTTTAAACTTTCAACTTCAAGCGACAGTTTTTTTTTGTCTTTTTTCAATTGCTCAATTTCATGCTCCAGATTTGCCATTTGTATATTACGCCATAGATAAATAAACATAAGTAAAGTACAAACAGATACAACAAAAAAAAGGAAAAATATATTTTTGATGTCGCTTTCTTTTATTTCTTTTTTCAGCATTTTTTAAATACAAGTTTATGCAAACAACAGTAATTTTATTATATAATTACTTTTGTTTATCTTTTTTATATTTTTCTGATTGCAGGTAAACCATTATAATATCAATGTCCGACGGATCCACACCGCTGATTCGGGCAGCCTGACCAATGGTCACCGGTTGAATTTTAATTAACTTTTGCCTTGCCTCTGTTTTTAGGCCTGTAAGGGCTGAGTAATCAAGGTTAGCAGGTATTTTTTTTTCAATAGATTCAACCTTTCGTTTTACGCTATCTTTTTCTCGCAAAATATAACCTTCATATTTAATCGTCATGATCAGATTAATTTTATCCTTCTCATCTAAAACAAAATCCTTGTTATTTTCATAGTTTGGTGTATTAAATAAAGCATCATAAATAACCTTGTCAAGAATCTCAATACACAATTCAGTTGAAACCTGTGGACGCCTGAAAAATGCCTTTAAACTGCTCCCTTTATCAGGAAAAACCGGTAATTCGGTTTTTTTATTTAAAAAATTTAAAAGGGATTCATTTACTTTTGTCTGTTCAAGCAGTGTATCTATTTTTTTAAATATTTCATATTTTTTAGACATTATTTTATACAGATGTTGATTTATTCCAATTTTACTGGCATACTTCATCAAGCGTAAATCGGCATTGTCCTGCCTTAAATGTAAACGATATTCAGCCCGTGATGTAAACATACGGTAGGGTTCTTCAACTCCCTTGGTTACAAGATCGTCAATCAATACACCTAGATACGCCTCGTCTCGTTTTAAGACAAATGGCTCAATATTTTTAATTTTATGTATTACGTTATAACCGGCAATTAGCCCCTGGCCTGCAGCCTCTTCATAACCAGTTGTTCCATTGATTTGTCCTGCAAAATAAAGTCCTGAAATTAATTTGGTTTCAAGCCAGGGATATAATTGGGTTGGCGGCACAAAATCATATTCTATTGCATAAGCCGCTCTCATGATTCTGGCATTTTCAAGACCAATGATGCTGTGTACCATTTCAATCTGTATGTCTTCGGGCAAACTCGTAGATATTCCATTTACATAAACTTCTTTTGTATCTAATCCTTCAGGTTCTAAAAAAATCTGATGACGTTCTTTTTCTGCAAATCGCACCATTTTATCTTCAATCGATGGACAATATCGCGGACCTGCAGATTTTATAAAACCTCCGTACATGGATGATTTCTCCAGGTTTTGAGTTACAATTTCTTTCGTTTTTTCAGTTGTGTAGGTTACGTAACAGGGAATTTGCTTTTTTCCTGGAGTTTTCCTTTCATATTCAAAAGAAAAACTAAAAGGAGACGGATTTTCATCGGGATACTGTATCTCTATTTTTTTATAGTCAATCGAATCGGCATGAATTCTTGGAGGAGTACCTGTTTTTAATCGAGAAAGTTTAAACCCCAGCGATTCAAGATCAGGGCTTAAATTTGTAGCGCTTTCAGCACCGCTTCTTCCTCCAGGAAAAGACATAGAACCGATATGTATAATACCCCGAAGAAATGTACCAGTTGTTAAAATTACATGATCTGAATGATATCTACCGCCTCTTTGGGTTTGCACTCCACGTACTATTTTTTTTTCTAAATGATTGTCAACTATCAACGATGATACGGTATCCTGTAGAATGCTTAGATTTTCTGTATTCTCAAGCATGCTTTTTACAAAATTTCTATAATGTGATTTATCAGCCTGGGCACGTGGTCCCCACATAGCTGAACCTTTTGAGCGGTTAAGCATTTTAAAGTGGATACCTGTACCATCTATTGCAATCCCCATTACACCGCCAAGAGCATCCACTTCACGAACAATATGCCCTTTTGCCACTCCGCCAATGGCAGGGTTACAGCTCATCTGGGCAATTTCATCAAGATTCATGGTAATGAGTAATACCTTGTAACCTGCTTTTGCAATGATATACGATGCCTCAACTCCGGCATGGCCTCCGCCTACTACGATACAATTAAACTTTTCCATTTTACCCTTAATTTTAAATCAGACATATATCAACAGTTGATTACAACATTTGTTAATTATACAGCAGATCAAAAGTATAATTTATGTTCTATAATATACTGAAGTAATTCACTTGATACAAAATTTAGAAGTTCGAGTTCTAATTTTTTATTGAAAGTTAATGAATAATCTAAAACCATCTTTCTAATTTTCTCAGATGAAATATTCCAATAAGGATTATCCAGTAAAATATCGCCCTCTGAAATTTTAGCAACTCTCAAGTTTTCTCTTTTTAGTATAATAAAATTATATTTTTTTACAAGAACTTCATAGTTTGCCCACTGTTGTAAATTTAGATACATATCCATTCCAATAAGCATATAAATTTTGGCATTTTGATGTTTTTGACGAAAATGTTCAAGAGTGCCCCAGGAATAACTTGGGACAGGTAAATATTTTTCTATATCGCTGATATCAACATGAGCCGGAAGTTTTTGACTGTTAAAAATTATCCGGGTCATGGCAAGTCTATCTTCAAATGTAACAACATCATCTTCACTCTTATGAGGCGGATGGTATGATGGAATGATATAAACATGATTAAAATGCATTTTATTGATCACATAATTAATTAAATGAGTATGACCATAATGCGGCGGATTAAATGTACCACCAAAAACAAGAACTGGTTTTATTTCTTCTAACATTTAATTTTACTAATTCAAAATATTAGACTCGAATTTGTCCATTTCCTGAAACAATATATTTTGCTGTGGTTAAATCTGAAAGCCCCATCGGGCCCCTGCAGTGCAGCTTGCCTGTTGAAATACCAACTTCTGCGCCAAGGCCAAATTGTCCGCCGTCGTGAAAACGAGTAGATGTATTTACAAGAAGGGCCGCACTATCGAGTTTATTTAAAAATATTTCAATAGCAGAATACGACTCAGATATGATGGCTTCTGAATGTAATGACGAGTATTCGTTAATATGAGAAATCGCCCCTTCAAGTGAATCAACTACTTTTATCGAGATATCCAAAGAAAGATATTCTTTATGATAACCTTCGTCTGTTAAATTATGAATTATAATTTTGTTATTTAAATTTTCATAAAATTCACGCGTTAATGTATCGCCATGAAGATTAACACCATGTTCAACCAATGCCAATAATACCTCTTCGGCATAGGGAAGGTCTTTATCCAGGAGCAATGTTTCCAGGGCATTGCACACCCCGGGACGTTGAACTTTCGAATTGATCACAACAGGAATTGCTTTTTCTTTATCTGAACTATTATGTAAATACATATGACAAACGCCCTTGTCATGTTTTATTACCGGTATAAGACTGTTTTGACTTACAAAGTTAATCAGTCCTTCACCCCCTCGTGGTACGATCAAATCAATATCGTTTTTTAAACGCAAAAGACCGTACAACAAATTTCGTTGCGTATGTTCTACCAATTGAACTGAAGACGTTGAGATATTTTCTAGTCTTACAGATTTTTGAAAAAGTTGGGTTAAGATTTTATTACTATGGATTGCTTCTTTGCCGCCGCGCAAAATAACAGCATTAGATGATTTTAAACCTAATGCTGCAACATCAATGGTAACATTTGGTCTTGATTCATAAATAATCGCAATAACCCCAATAGGTACGCGTACTTTTTTAATATTTAGTCCGTTAGGTTGAGTCCAACCGCTGATGATCTCCCCGACAGGATCTTTCAGAGAAACGATTTCATTGAGCGATTGTATCATGGAATCAATCGATTTATCTGATAAAATCAAACGATCAATCAAAGCCGGCGACAAAGATTCCTGCTGTGCATTTTCAACATCTTGAGAATTTGCAAGTTTAATTGCAGCACGTTCATTATCCAACATTTCAGCTAATTTTAAAAGTGCATTGTTTTTTTTATCTGTGCCTATAGATCGAAGTTCAATTGAAGCTTTTCGGGCATTTTTACCCAATTGCTGAATGTAATGTAGATCTTCTGATGATAATTCCATATTTTACTTGATATTATAGACTTTTTTCTACTATTTGTATATTTTAAAATACAGAATTTTTTTTATACTCGTGTGCTCAACAAGAAAATAGTAAGACCTATTTATATTAAGCATGATAAAAACCTGATGAAGTGATGTTGTTTTATCAATAAAACTCAGCTATTCGTGTATAGATATTAAGTAATTTTATGATATAAGTAAAGATTTTTAATGAAATGACGTAAATATAGATAAGTGATATTTTTTTTTAACAATTGTAATAAAGGAAACTAAATAATGAGAAAAGCAAGTGTATTGGTAGCAGAAGATGATCCTGTTTCTGGAGAACTGTTAAAATCGATGCTGATCAACGCTGATTACAGCGTAACTTTGGTTCAAAATGGTAAGGAAGCTTTTGATTATTATTTAAAAAACAAAGTAGATGTTATCATCGCTGACATGAATATGCCTGTCATGGACGGAAAACAATTAATTGAAGAATTAAAAAAAATGAACAGCGAAGCAACCTTTATAATTGAAACCGGAGATAAAGATCCTGCAACCATCATTGAAGTTATGAAACTTGGTGTAAGCGATTACATCATTAAACCATTTAACCAAGCTGAATTACTTTTTAAGGTCAGAAATGCCATTGATCTGGCCAATTTAAAACAAAATAAAATATCTCTCGAAAAAGAACGAGAAATGAGAATGGAAAAGCAGCTTGACTGGAATGTCATGAAAGAAAGGATCACTGCACGCAGTTACGACAGATTTGATAAAACTCTTTTTGCCAGCTTAAAAGCAAGCTTTAATCAAGGAGCTGGAATGGGTTCACTCATCAGCCTTCTTTCTCTGTTGAGAAAACAGGTAAAAGAAAGCGACGGTAATTATATTGTCAAAAAAGATCTTATGGAACTTGTATTTCAAAATGCCGTTGCTGCTCAAAAAGCTCTGTCTGCAATAACTGAAATTTCAAATATGCTTGATGCAGAAATAGAACTTGAGAAATACCCTGTTCAGGAAATTTACAAAATTATCGAGTCCTTGCCAGGACAACTGGAAAATCAAGTTGCGATAAAATCCCAGCAAATTAAATTTAACGATGCCAACTACAGTAACGTACACAAATTACTGATGGTAAACAAGCATTTTATCGAAAAAGCTTTTAAAGAATTATTGTTAAATGCAATGAAATTTTCTACTCCAAAATCAATTATTTATATTTTTTCAAATTGTTCAAGCGACAGATTTTATGTATCTATCATGAATGAACCAGACACAAGCCTTACCGGTGAAGAAGGAATTCCGAAGGAATATGAGAAACTTATTTTTGAGCCTTTTTTTAGACTTGTAAAGTATGTTTTTGAAGAATACGACACGCTGGATTTTGGTCTGGGTTTAACCATGGTCGAAAAAATAATTCGAAAAAATCATGGTCGAATCACTCTTTCTACAATAACAGACAGTTCAAATCTTGAACCAGGTTCTCAGGGCAAAAAAAAGATCAATTTTGAAGTTGCTCTTCCGTTAATTAAACAAGAATAAAGTTAAAATTATATTTTTTTTAACTTTTTATTTTCAAGATAACGAATTAATTTTGATTCGCCGGTTTTTGTAAGCGCTATAAGTTCATATATCAATACCGGCTCAAGCTTACCTTTAACACGAATCATGTCCAATTCGCGGACAACAACGTCCTCCTGGATTTTTTCGTAGGTAAACTCTGAAATTATGGCAAGCGTACTGTATATTTTATTGGTTCCTTCAAGTCTTGCGCCAAGATTTACAGCGTCTCCAATCGAGGTAAAATCAATTCTCTTGGTTGAACCCATAGCGCCAGAAATTACATCTCCGGTATTTAAACCAATACCAATATTAATTGGAAGTTTTCCCTCAGATTTTCTTAAAACATTGTGCTTGTCAAGTTCTGTTCCCATATCGAGAGCGGTTGCTGCGGCACATAGCGGATGCATGGGATGATCAAAGGGCGCTCCAAAAACGGCAAAAATTTCATCACCGACAAACTTGTCAACGACTCCTCCAAATTTTATAATAATGTCAGTCATGATTTCAAGATAGTCATTGAGCATTTCAACAACTTCATGTGGAGTTAAGGATTCTGAAATAGTTGTAAAACCGCGAATATCTGAAAACAAGACAGTGACGTTTCTTCTTTGACCGCTGGTTAAAAGATCTCCGCCAGATAACACAACCTGGGCAACTTCGGGAGAAACAAGAATGCTCATTCCTTTAAGCATCACGTTAAAAGTTCTTGATAACAAGCCGACTTCATCAGATGAAGAAACCAGTACAGAAGCAGAAAAATCCCCTTGAGATACCTTTCTCATCCCATCGATCATCTTTCGAATAGGTCTTGCAATTACTGTGGCAACAAATACAGCTAACAACATACCAATAATTATAGAGAAAAAACCAATTGCCTGCATTTGAACTTTATTATCAAATATCTGTCTATTTACAGATTCAAGACTGATTCCAATGTGGACCTCGGCAATGGCATCATCTATTTCAGCATCATTTTTAAATGCCAGAATATAAGAAAAGTCAATAGCTTCAATAACTTCAATTTTTTGAGCTTCTTTTTTCTCACCTCGAATTTTTTTCTTGAAATTTATTTTCGTTAATATTGGTTCCGGTTTTTTCATTCCCGATGCTTTGTAGGCATCAAAATAACTCTCAATTAAAGCAGGAAATTCATAAATACTATATGGAACAATATCCGGGTCGCTATGACCCAAAACAACTTTTGACTTACCTATAATATAAGCATATAAAACATCCGGTTGAGAAGTCACAGAGTCAATATCTTCAAAAATTAACTCCGAAATACCATTGCTTAAATAAAAGTTTTTATACTCATTGGCAGTATTTATTCTTTTAATCAGTTTATCGTTTGCAGCATATATATCTAATAAACGCGTTTTAATGGCAGATGCAAGACCACGCACAATAATGGCTCCCTGCTTTTTTTTCTCTTGAAGAAGCGATTTAGACTGGTTATTGGATGAAATCCAGGTTATGGTTATTACAACGACAAGTACAATCAACGTTACAACGGTAATTAGTTTATAGCGAATTCCATACTTAATATCATTTTCACGATCACGTTTGTCTTCTTTTTGACGTTCTAATTTCTTTTTTTGTTTGTCCGTAAGACTTGTTTCATCACTCATAATTATTTATACCAAGCGCATTTGCGAATGATGAATACAGATTGTGATCGTTTCGTGCCATGTCAAAACATTTTCACATCACGGATATGGTCTGAAAATATAAAAAGGGGCGTAGCACGCCCCTAAGACAGAACAAGGTTCTGCCTTACCCCACGCAATAAAAATCTGAAAATTTACCATCCATTAACTGTCACGTCCCACTTCGGACTTGAAGCCACCAGATTCATGTTGGAATCATATCCAAGTACAATCCAGGATTTTACTAAAGCACCAGGAGCGGCTGGTCCTCCTGAAAAAGTATAAGTTGCAGCGTTGTAATCTTTTATAGATGTTGTAGCGACTGAATTTCTAGCCATTCCCATATCCGTTGTGCAGCCCCAAAAAACATTTTCAACTGATTTTCCGGATACTTTTAATGGTGTTTGACCCGCAGCTTCACCGATGGTTAAAACAAGATACACGGCTTTATCAGGCGGACTATATTCAAATGTTCCGCCTGCACTTATCGTCGTTAAATGTGCCGGTAATCTTAATTCAATCAATTCGGTTCCAGGTATTTCTGGCGATGTAGGCAAAGTTGATTTTGTTGTTGAGCAGTTTATTAATGAAGCAAATGTTAGCAAAAAAATAGTTTTTATAAATAATTTTATTGATTTATTCATATACACTCCTTTTTTTAGTTACCTTTTTTTAGTTATAAGAAACTAAAATTATATTTTACTGAACCGCCGATAGTAACCGCATTAAATAAAAACTTATCTGTTTTAACAACACTTAAAGGCCCGATCCCCAGTTGTCCATATACATCTCTTGAAATGGCAATTGGATGATAAAAGAACTTTGCGTCAAGACTAATACTAACTCTCGAATACGGCATGATCGTGATCCCTGTAGAGGCGCCAAGATTAACCATGTTTGTCTTGTATAGATTGTTTTCTGAACCAAGTGTTGACGTTTCCGCCAAATGCGTATAACCAACAAAAACCCCCAAATATGGCGAAACATATTGCCAGTTAAAGGGAGCATATATGACTTGAAGCAAACTGGTAAAAAAAGTATAATCTCTTTTTCTGGTTTTTTCAACGCCAAACCATTTATAAGTTTGATCATGTGTTAAAAAAGAAAATCCAACTTCCAGACCTACCTTTAATTTATTAAACGATTGGCCGAAATAAAAATAATAATATGGATTTGGTTTTATATCCGACACTATAACTAAAGGGTAAAAATAACTTACTCCGGCTCCAATTTCAGCCATTTTTCTGGTTTTACTTTCAGTTAAAAGCGGAGAAAGGTTTTCATGAACGCCGCTTTTAATGTTTACGGTTTCCTCAAAATCCAAATATCCGTTAAGAGTAGTCTTGACTCGGTGCTTACCTATGGTTAAAGCATATTCAACCAAGGGTGACTTGCCTACTTCAACGCCGTCAATATAAACATCAGCTCCGGAGGGGTTTGTTGAAATGGAAAGTTTTCCGATTCCTTCACCGCTAATTATAGCTCCCATAGATCGCGCGGCCTGGCTCGACAAATCAAAAATTTTACCAAGATGGCCCTTGATTATTTTAGCATCTACAACTTTACCGCTTTCAACGTCAACAGCCTTTAATGTTAAAACAAGATTTTCAGGATCTCCGGAAATAGAGCCAAGCACAAGAACATCGGCTTTAGCAATTTTACCTACGCGGTCAACTCCCATGGTATTTATAACTCCGGTTTGTTCAAGGGCTATTTCGTTAAGTAAGTTGCCAAGATTCCTTCTTTCGACAACCTTTATTTCTTTAATATCAGCCAGAGAAGCTGACACCGACTCAGGAAGAGCATTGGAAAGATAATTTATTCCAGCGCCTCCATAATTACTAAAATTTAAAACAGCTACAGTTTTTTGTGCTGCAAAAATATATCCATTGCATATTATAAATGTAATTAATACAGTTAACCATTTTTTTTTCAACATATTTTATCCAGAAATCGAGTTTATTTTAAAATTTTATTTTATGGTTATTTTAAACATATTTTAAGTTCTTATCTATTGTCAATAAATTGTCAAGCCTTTTGTACTGTCTTACATGTTACATTTAAATTATATATATTAATAATACAGAAAATTTGTTATATAAACAATATTTAATGAATATTATTCCCACTTAATATAAAACAAAAATTCTCTGTTTCCTTTTTTGCCATGAATTGGAGATTCAATTTCATTTAAGATTTCAATATCATTGTTTTGTAAAAATACTTTAAAATCAAAAAGAAGCTTATCCAGTACAATCGGGTCAGTCAAAATTCCTTTTGTTAAATGTATGGCCGAAGCTTCAAACTGGGGCTTAAACAGAACGATACCTTCCCATTTATTAAATAGTTTTTTAAGACAAATGCATATTTTTTGAATAGATATAAATGATACATCTACAACAAACATATCCGGCTTTTCAAAAAATATTTCTTTGCTTACATTACAGATATGTGTTCGCTCTAAAACATAAACAGCAGGGTTGTTACGTAATACTGGATGTAAAAAACCATAAGCTACATCAACGGCATAAACCAGTCGAGCCCCGTGTTTTAGCAATACCTGGGTAAATCCGCCTGTTGATGCGCCTACATCTACACAAACCTTGTCCTCAATATTGTATTGAAAACTTTTCAAGGCAAAATCAAGTTTTTCGCCTGAACGTGCGATCCATTTTTTTTGGTTTCGAATTCGAACAACATCATCTTTTTTTACTTTATGAGCAGTTGAGGTTACCGGTTCATCGTTAATTAAAACGTTGGAAGATAAAATAAGCCCAATTGCATGTTTCGTGTCCATGGCTAACGAGTGCGACACCAACCATTCATCAAGGCGCATCAGCTTTCTCGATTTAAAACATATAAAGGTAGATTTTGAAAAAAAGGACTGGTATTAAACTGAGAAAAGTTTTTTAGGGATTCAGATAAAAGGCCAGCCATTATTTTTGATTTTTCAATTCCATAAATCTTTACATAGGTAAGCTTGTTTTGCGCCATATCTTTTCCGGTTGATTTTCCCAGTTTTTCTTTTGACGATGTATGATCTAAAATATCATCTACAATTTGAAATAATACGCCTAAATTTATTCCCCACTTTTCAATTTCAACATAGGAAATATCCGGTTTTTGATAAATAAATGGCAATACCATAGAAAGTGCAAGCAAATAACCTGTTTTTTTCCTGTGCATTTCCTCCATATAATCGGACGCATGGTCATCTGTTGTTTTAATGTCCATGTATTGTCCGCCAATTAAACCTGCACAACCAACCATATATGCAAAATATTCGGTTAAATGATCACCGCCTCGAGCCGATGCAACGAGTTCAAAACTTAAACTTTGCAAGGCGTCACCGGCAAGGATAGCAACATCTTCGCCAAATTTTTTATGACTTGTTGGCATACCTCTTCGTAAATCGTCATTATCCATCGATGGAAGATCATCATGTATTAGTGAATACGTATGAAGACATTCAAGAGCTGTTGCCAGCTTTATCGCTGCTTCAAATTCAACGCCATAGATTTCTGACATTTCAAGACAAATTACAGGTCGAAGACGTTTGCCTCCGGCCTGTAAACTATAGTAAACTGCATCTTTAAAATCTGCAGGAGCTTTGCTTAAACTGGTTTTACCTAAGCATTCAAAATAATGATCATCCCATGTTTTTTTAAGAGTTTCATATCTTGCCTTAAAATACATTTGAATTGCTTATACGAGCTCTGATCCGCTAAAGAAAAACGCCGTTTCAATCACTCCATTTTCAGGAGAATCTGAACCATGCACTGCATTTTCGCCTTTTGATCGCGCATATAACTTACGTATTGTGTTAGCCTCAGCTTCAGCAGGATCAGTTGCACCAATGACTTTACGCCAGTGAGCTACCGCATTTTCTCGTTCAAGGCATGCAACAACAGAGGGTCCAGATGCCATAAATTCTGTCAGTTCACCATAAAAAGGGCGCGCACTATGTACCTCATAAAATTTTTTTGCCTGCTCAAGGGATATTCGAATCATTTTAACCCCTTTTATTTTAAACCCCTCTTCTTCAATTCTCTTTAGAATTGCTCCTGAATGTCCGTCGCTTACTGCATCTGGTTTTACCATTATAAATGTAATCTCTTTTTTTGACATACTGTTCTCCTGGATTCATAAAACTTACATAAAAATATAACTTCAAAAATTTATATTAACTTTTGAGTAATTTTTACTATTAACTTTTTTTATTTTTGATATTTTTCAAAACTTTGTGACTATCGTTTTTTTTTGAGATAGTCCATCACCTCTTTTTCAGACAAACCAGGAGGCATATCGACCCCGCCCTCTGAATACGGGCTACACGATAATACTCTTTTAACTGTATAGTAAAGGGCTTTATGTATAGGTAAAAAAGTAAATGAGACGAGAGCATACGCAGAACAACTCGGATAGTATCTGCAATTTGACCCAAGAAACGGGCTGATAAAATTACGATAAATCCGAACTGCAATTATAACCAGATACCTTAAAATTCCCCGCCTTGGTTTCATTTTAATTCCTTATACAGCACAAATAAATCCCCAACTTTATATCTTATTGGTTATTTTTGTTTTAAAAAGTCTGGTCATCAATGTTTCAAATTCCTGAACTCTGTCTTGCTCTGGAACATCGATAAAACCTTCTTTGGCATGAATGACAATATTAAATGAAGTCGAAATAACCATCTCATTATTTTGCTGCATTTTTTTCATTGCCTGAAATAGTGCACTTTTACAAATCCTGCGAAGCCGATTACGTTTTACAGCTCCAAGTTTTTTTTTGGGTAACGCAATTAGAACATATAAAGGCAGGTTTTGGCGAATATGCTCCGGTAACGTGTATCGAATTAATACATTTTTAGAATATACTTTATCACCGGAATTAAATATTTTTGTAATTTCTTTTTTATTTTTTAATGATAAAAAAAGAATCTTTTGTTTCAAAAGGTTTTATTTAACGATATGAAATCGTCTACGCTCATCTGATACGGTTAATTTTTTTCTGCCCTTTTGACGTCTTCTTTTCAAAACCTGTCTACCGCTTTTTGTAGCCATTCTGGATAAAAAACCATGTCTACGGTTACGTTTTAAATTTGAGGGTTGATAAGTTCTTTTCATATAAATTTTACCTGTTGGACTTTATTTACCGGTGTTATCCACCATTGAATAAGTCCTGAATTTTAATTTGAGTTGTCAACCATTAAATTAATATCATAGCGACTCTCATAATTAAAAATTAATTTGAGATCATTGCCGCTATGAATTATATGTCTACTCTTCTTCGTCATCATCATCAAAATCAGCAGCCGGTACTTTTGCAAGAACAGCTTCTGATTCTGGCTTGGGATTATACAATTCTTCGATTTCTTGTTCGGTATAGTATAAATCTCCAAGAATATTTTTATATGCGCGTATTTGCAAATATTCACGCATACCTGTTCCGGCAGGAATTAAATGCCCGATAATGATGTTTTCTTTTAAACCAGTTAATGGATCTTCTTTACCTCGAATTGCAGCATCTGTTAAAACTCGTGTTGTTTCCTGGAATGATGCGGCAGAAAGAAAACTTTCTGAGTTCAAAGATGCCTTGGTTAATCCCATTAGAACGGGAGTACATGTTGCAGATGCACCGCCTTCAGCAAGAACCCTTTTATTTTCTGCCTGGAACAGTACTTTATCAACGGTACTTGAAGGCACAAATATAGTATCCCCTGCATCAGCAATTTCTACTTTTCTCATCATTTGACGTATGATAATTTCAATATGTTTATCATGGATATAAACACCCTGCAAACGATAAACTTCTTGAATTTCTCGAATCATGTATTTTTGAAGCGCATTTTCGCCTTTGACTCTTAAAATATCATGAGGATCAAGCGGTCCTTCATCAAGAGCATCTCCCTGTTCTACACGCTCACCTTCCTGAACAAAAATTTGTTTGCTCATCGGTATAGAAACGGAAACAGATTGTTCTTCGCTATCGCCATCAGAAATTCCATCCTGTACGACATAAAGCACTCTTTTGTCTCGAACAATTTCACCTTTATCGACAATTAAGCCATCAATCTCGGCTAGATGGCATGGATCTTTTGGATGTCTTGCTTCAAAAAGTTCATCAACACGTGGAAGACCACCGGTGATATCTCTAGTTTTTTCAGCTTTAGTTTCAATTTTTGCGATGATATCGCCTGATTTTATAGAAGCTCCATTTTCAACATTTAAAATGGCTCCTAAAGGTAATTGTATTTCTTCAACAAGCTTTCCTTTTTCATAAATATGAACCATGGGAGCCATTTTTCTGCCACGGAAAGATACAATTTTTTTAAGAGTTGAAGTTGACTTTTCGCTTTCTTCAAGTTTTAGATTTTTTCCTTCTTCAATGTCGACATATTCGACTTTACCATCACTGACAGCTATCAGCAATATGTTAAATGGATCATATTCGCTAAGCAAATGTCCCATTTTAACACGATCGCCTGTATTAACAAACAATACAGAACCACCGGGTAATGATGCTGAATAATCCTGTCCTAAAATATAAACGTTATCCTCATCTTCATGAATTACACCAGGAGCCGGTGCATATACTGTGGTTACCTTATCTTTTTCAATAATTTTCCCTAAAACTTCACCTCGTATTACACGGGCGCCATTTTCATGTTTATAGGAATCCAGGTCCTTTTTCTTATACTCAGATATGATTTGAGCAAGTAATATTGAACCTCTACGGGTAAGTACAGATTTTTTATCTCGATTGATGACAATTTTTCCCTGTATTTGCTTTACAATCGCATCATAGGGCGCATTAACCGAGTTTTGAACTGACCTTGTAGTTGCCGTACCGCCAATATGAAAAGTACGCATGGTCAACTGTGTTCCAGGTTGACCAATAGATTGTGCAGCAATAATTCCTACGGCTTCGCCTTTTTCTACTATTCTTAATGTGGAAAGATCTATACCGTAACATTTCTGACAAATACCGGAGATTGATTCACATGTTAAAGCTGACCTTACCTTAACTTCTTCATAACCCAGATTTTCTATACTTTGAGCCATATCCTCAGTGATTAAATCATTATTTTTAAACAAAATTTCATCAGTGCCGGGATCGCGAATATCTTGAGCCAGATATCTGCCATATAATTTAGCTCGTAAAGTTACGATTGTTTTATCGCCTTCTTTATCAGCAGAAAGTACAAATCCATTTGTGGTACCACAATCAACAATTTGAATGATGACATCCTGAGAAACATCCACCAAACGTCTTGTTAAATAACCCGCATCCGCTGTTTTTAAGGCAGTGTCTGCTAGACCCTTTCTAGCTCCGTGAGTTGAAATAAAAAACTCTAAAATACCTAAACCCTCTTTAAAGTTTGATCGAATTGGAAGCTCAATAATATCACCGCTTGGTTTTGCCATCAATCCGCGCATACCGGCAAGCTGACGTATCTGAGATTTTGATCCTCTCGCTCCTGACATTGCCATAACATAAATAGAGTTAAAACCTTTTTGATCATCTTTTAAAACTTCAAAAAGATCTTCTGTAATTCGATCATTTGTATTTGTCCAGATTTCAATAACTTTTTTATATCGCTCTTCGTTGGTGATTACACCTTTACGATGTTCACTCTCAACACGTTCCACTTCTTTGGTGGCTTTATCAATTAATTTTGGCTTTGAAGCTGGTATTTTAATATCATCAAGTGAAATAGTTGGCGCAAATTTTGTTGCATACGTAAATCCCAGTTTTTTAATTTGATCTAAAAACTTTACAGTAACAGCGCTTCCCCTGGTTTTATACAAATCGGCAATGATTTCATTTACCGTTTTGTTCGTCAGTGGTCTGTTTACATAAGAATAATCAGACGGCAACAGTTCATTAAAAATTAATTTACCAGGAGTTGTTTCAATTTGTCTGTCCTGATATATAAATTGAATTTTTGCACGAAGGTCAATGACTCCATTTTCAAGGGCATATATAATTTCTTCAATTGAGTCATATATTTTCCCCTCGCCTTTACCGCCGACCAGTTCTGTCGTTAGATAGTATAAACCAAGAATCATATCTTGAGTAGGACCAACAATTGGATGACCGTTTGCAGGGTTTAATATATTATGTGCTGATAAAATTAAAATCCATGCTTCCAGCTGGGCTCTTGGAGATAACGGAACATGTATTGCCATTTGATCACCATCAAAGTCAGCGTTAAATGCATGACAAACAAGCGGATGCAACTGAATGGCCTTGCCTTCAACCAAGGTAGGTAAAAATGCCTGAATTCCAAGTCGGTGTAAAGTAGGAGCACGGTTTAAAAGAACTGGATGTTCATGTATAACTTCTTCAAGCCCTTGAAATACTTCTCTGTCCTCATTTTCAATCATGCGTTTTGCAGATTTTATGTTTTGAGTATATTCATGCTCTACCAACCATTTCATAATAAATGGTTTAAATAACTCTAATGCCATTTTTTTCGGTAATCCGCATTGATAAATTTTTAGTTCTGGACCAACTACAATTACAGTTCTTCCAGAATAATCCACACGTTTTCCAAGTAAATTTTGTCTGAAACGGCCTTGCTTTCCTTTCAACATATCTGAAAGAGATTTTAAAGGTCGATTGCCTTTACCTTTAATAGCCTTTTTTCTTCTTGAGTTGTCAAAAAGAGCATCTACAGCTTCCTGTAACATTCTTTTTTCATTGCTTACAATAATATCAGGCGCTTTTAATGCCAATAGTCTTTTTAGGCGATTATTTCTATTGATCACTCGTCTGTAAAGGTCATTTAAGTCTGAAGTTGCAAATCTGCCGCCTTCAAGCTGCACCATCGGCCTTAATTCCGGAGGTAATACCGGTATAGTATCCATGATCATCCACTCAGGACGATTGCTGCTGTCTCTAAATGCTTCAAGTAATTCAAGTCTTTTTAAAATTCTTTTATCAGATACTTTTCGTTTATCTTCAATCTTGGCTCTAATCGTACGAATTTCTTCTTCAATGTTTAACATCGCCAGCAATTCTTTAACGGCATCCGCTCCAATAGAGGCGTACATCTTATCACCATGTTGTTCGGCAAGTCGTTCATAATCATCCTGACTGATTAATTGTTTAAACTCAAGACCAGAATCGCCGGGCTCAATAATAACATATCTTTCAAAATAAAGAATACTTTTTATGTCATTTGCAGACATATCCAGTACAAGAGCCATTCGGCTTGGAACTGTTCTGTAATACCATATGTGAGCGACGGGATACGATAGTTCAATATGCCCCATTCTTTCACGACGAACTTTATAATGAGTAACCTCTACTCCGCATTTATCACAAACGACGCCCTTGTAACGGATAGATTTAAATTTACCACAATAACATTCCCACTCTTTGGTAGTACCAAAGATTTTTTCACAAAAAAGGCCTTCGCGTTCAGGCTTAAGTGTTCTATAGTTAATGGTTTCTGGTTTCTTAACTTCACCGTGAGACCATTCTCTAATTTTATCTGGCGATGCTATTTTAACACGAATTTTATTAAAATCAAATATTTCACGCATGATTTTCTCCCGGTTTTCTTTTATGCATTTTGTAATGTATCAATTCTGATTTTCTTTCTGGCTTTACTAAACTCATCTTCAAAATCTGTAATTTCAACATCCTGATTATACGAATCTATAACGGAAATATCAATTCCAAGTGATCGAATCTCACGGATCAATACGTTGAAAGACTCTGGTATTCCTGGTTTAATGGCATGAAAACCTTTTACAATAGATTCATAAACACGAGCCCGTCCCTGCATGTCATCAGATTTTACTGTAAGTAATTCCTGTAATGTATGAGCTGCTCCATAAGCTTCCAAAGCCCATACTTCCATTTCACCAAGTCGCTGTCCGCCGAACTGAGCTTTTCCGCCAAGAGGCTGTTGAGTAACTAATGAATATGGACCTGTTGATCTGGCATGCATTTTATCTTCAACCATATGATGAAGTTTCAGTAAATAAATTACTCCCACAAAAGCAGGTTGAAGGAAATATTCACCGGTTCTACCATCTCTTAAATTGATTTTTGAATCTTCTGGCAGATTTGCCTTTTTCATATATCCAACAACATCTTCCCAGCTTGCACCGTCAAAAACTGGAGTTTCAAACTCAATTCCAAGTAATTTACCCGCCCATGCCAACTGTGTTTCAAATATCTGACCAAGGTTCATACGTGAAGGTACGCCCAATGGATTTAAAACTACGTCAATAGGTGTACCATCTGGTAAAAATGGCATATCTTCTTCTGGTAAAATTACAGAGATAACACCTTTGTTACCATGACGTCCAGCCATCTTATCGCCAACTTGAATTTTTCTTTTGGCTGCCACATACACTTTGACTGATTCAGCAATTCCTGGAGCCAGGTCGTCACCTAAATCTCGGCTGAATCGTTTTATATCAATCACTATACCGGCATGACCATTGGGAACTCGAAGAGAGCTGTCTCGTACTTCTTTTGCTTTTTCTCCAAAAATACTGTGTAAAAGTCTATACTCCGGCGTTAAGTCAGTTTCACCTTTTGGTGTTACCATACCAATTAATATATCGCCTGCTTTTACTTCAGCGCCGATCCTGATGATACCTTCATCGTCAAGATCTCTAAATGCACGTTCACTTATATTAGGAATATCTCTGGTGATAATTTCTCTTCCAAGCTTGGTTTCTCTTGCCTGAATTTCAAACTCTTCTATATGTATCGATGTGTAAGCATCTGCTTTGGCAAGATTTTGTGATAAAACAATCGCATCTTCAAAGTTATAACCATCAAAAGGCATAAAAGCCACGACCACATTTCTTCCTAAAGATAAACGGCCATGTTTCGTTGCCAGGCCGTCGGCAAGCACTGTAGCAGTTCTGGAAGATTTTTTATCTTTACCTTTTACAACTTCACCGGCAAGCAATGTTCCTGTTTCAACAGCTTGTTTCGCCTTTACCATAGCCTTTAAAACACCTTGATTGGTTTTCATCGCATAACGATAAACTTTTCCGCTATTGCCTGTAAATAGAAGACTTTTGTCTGTGACCTCGTCTACTGTTCCTGCTTCAGGCGCAAGATGTGCTTCAACAATGGGCATATGATTTAAACAAGTACTTTGATTGGTTCTTTTATATTTAGCCATTTTGTATGTAGAAATTGTTTTGTCATCATTCTGCACAACAACTTCATCTGCACTGACTTTAATAACCATACCGTCTTTGTCTGCAAGTATACATACTCCAGAATCATAAGCAATGGGCATTTCCAGGCCAGTTCCAACAATTGGAACCTCAGGATTTAACAGCGGAACACCCTGGCGCTGCATGTTTGACCCCATCAAAGCTCGGTTAGCATCATCATGTTCTAAAAAGGGTATTAAACCAGCAGATAATGAAACCACCTGTAATGGGTCTACATCCATCAATTGAATTTCCTCTGGATTTTTTAAAGGAAAATCTCCTCTATAGCGACAACTTACCATTTTTTCAACAAACTTACCTGAATCATCTAGCTCTGCATTTGCCTGAGCAACAACATTATGATCTTCTTCGTTTGCAGAAATATACTTAATATGGTTGGTGTTTTTTCCATTTTTAATTTCGCGATAAGGAGTTTCTAAAAACCCGTAAGGATTTAATCGTGCATAAGTTGCCATTGATGTAATCAATCCAATGTTTGGACCTTCCGGAGTTTCTATCGGACAAAGTCTACCATAATGAGTATAATGCACGTCACGAACTTCAAAACCAGCTCTTTCTCTTGTCAAACCACCCGGGCCAAGAGCATTTAATCTGCGCTTATGTGTAAGTTCTGATAATGGATTTGTCTGATCCATAAACTGAGATAATTGACTGGTTCCAAAAAACTCATTAACCACCGCTGTGATTGGTTTTATCGAAATGAGTAATTGAGGTGTCATAACATCGACATCATTCATACTCATTCTTTCTTTAACCACACGTTCCATTCTGGCAAATCCGGTTTTCAACTGAAGAGTTAATAATTCTCCAACAGTTCTTACACGTCGATTTCCCAAATGATCAATATCATCAAAATTAAAACCAGGGACTTCTGTAATTACATTGACCAGATATTTTAAAGTTTCAACAATATCTATCGGTCTTAATGTTTTATCGGTAACTTTATCGTTAAATTCTTTTGGATTTAAGTGATTAAATTTAGCATTTATTTTATAACGGCCAACAGTTCCCATGTTATAGGTTTTCGTATCAAAAAACAACCTGTTTAATTCATTTCTGGCTCGCTCAATATTTCGGGCTCGCTTTTCTTCATCGCCATGTTCAGCGCTATATTCAAGAGGACGTTGAACCTTTAAAAAATCAACGAGTGCTTCTTCTTCACACGTTACGCCATCTTTTTCCAAACTACGAATAACCAGCGTATCATCATTTAAATCTTGAGAAGCAAACAGCTCAATGTAATCAAGCTTACCTTCACGCATAATATCCAGGTTATCTTCGTTTAACGGTCCGCCGGCTTCGAGAATTACCTCGCCTGTATCTGGATGAATGATGTCAGCAATAGTTCTTCTTCCAACATGCTTCATTAAAGATTTCATGGTAGTACCCTTAACAGGTACTTTCTCTACGGAATAAAACAATCTTAATACTTCTTCGTTTGTTCCATACCCCAAAGCTTTCAATAATAATGTAAACGGAAACTTTTTTCTTCTGTCAATACGAGCTATTAACAAACCTTTTGTGTCCATTTCAAATTCAAGCCATGAACCCTTATGGTCAGGAATGATACGCGCTGAGTATAAATTCTTTTCAGAATCATAAAATATAAAAACACCTGGCGACCTGTGAAGCTGATTTACAACAACACGTTCTGCGCCGTTTATGATAAATGTTCCTGTCTCTGTCATAAGCGGAAGATCACCCATGTAAACTTCCTGTTCACGAACTTCTCCAGTCTCCATTGCAATTAATCTAATAATTGCTTTTAATGGCGCAGCATACGAGGTTCCATTTATCTTGCAGTCCCAAACGGAGCTTTTCTCTTCGCCGAGTGTATAATGTACATATTCGAGAACAACATCTCCGTTAGAACTTTGTATTGGAAAAGATTCCTCAAAGACCGATTGTAATCCTATAGCTTCTCTTTTTTCAGGATCAACATTTTTTTGTAAAAAATCCACATATGAATCTCTTTGGATATGAATAAGCGATGGTATATCGATAACTTTTTTAATTTTTCCAAAATTAATCTTTTTTATTGGAGGATTTTTAAGACCTGCCTGAATTTCTTCTTTATTTCCCATGGTAACCTCTCGCCGAATAATCTATGAATTGTTAACTGAAGTCTTGGATAGTACGAATGCATCGTACATAGTATCACAAGGTTGAAATATAATTACCTCAACCTTATGATGATCAAATAGAATACTTTTTTCTGAAAAAATATTAAGGTAATACAATTTTATTACCAGAATAAATTATTTCAATGTAATTTTTGCGCCAAGGGCTTCTAACTCGCTCTTGATTTTATTTGCTTCGTCTTTTGGACAATTTTCTTTCAAGACTCCGCCGCTACCTTCAACCAATTTCTTGGCATCCATTAACGGAAGATTTGTGATTTCACGAACCTTTTTAATTGCATCAACTTTTTTATCACCGCTCATAGATTCGAAAATAACATCAAACTCTGTTTTTTCTTCTGCAGCTGCAGCTGGTGCACCGCCTGCGGCCGCTACTGCCACTGGGGCTGCTGCAGAGATACCAAATTTTTCTTCCATTTTCTTAACTAACTCTGCCGCTTCCACCAGTGTCAGTTTACCTAATTTTTCTAATAAATCTTCCATTTTTTTTCCTCGCCTTTTAATTTATGATATTATAATTTTTACTTGTTTTTTTCCGCCACTGCGTTTATAGCTCTCGCAAGAGAGCTCATAACTTGATTCATCAAGCTTGCGATATTACGCGCAGGCGAGTTCAACGCAGAGGCCAAAGTAGCCAGTGACTGATCTCGAGATGGCATATCCGCAACAGATTTCATTGCTGCTTCGTCATAGTACCTTGATTCCATTACGCCGGAAATCATTTTAAAGTTTTCATTTTCACCGGAAAACTTCTTTAAAGCTTTGGCTACCACGGTCACATCTTCTTTAACAAAAGTTACGCCAATTGGTCCATGAAAAACATTATCCGCAGGAAAGTCTTTTATATCGGTTCTTTCTGAAAGTGCGCGTTTAAAAATATTGTTTTTTACTACTCTATAACGTGCATTTGTTTTATTCAGTTCTTTTCTTAACTCTGATAATTTTGCAACATTAATTCCCTGATATCGGGTTAATATAAAATCAGGGTTATCCTTTAGTAATTGGGAATATTGTTGTATTAGTTCAATTTTTTTTTGTGATGGCATTTTACCTTACCTTAGCCCCTTAATTCTTTCACGTTTATTTTAACGCCTGGAGTCATCGTCCCCGCAAGATACATAGAAACAACGTATTCGCCTTTGGCATCTGTCGGCTTATCACGCATAACCACTTGAAACGCAGTGTTTATATTCTCTACCAATTTCTCTGTATCAAAAGAAAGTTTACCAAGAGCCATATGAACAACTCCTGTTTTATCAGCTTTAAATTCAACACGACCTGACTTCAATTGTTTAATGATTTCGGCAACATCATTTGTTACGGTACCGGCCTTTGGTTTTGGCATTAAGCCCTTTTTACCAAGAACGGGTCCAAGCTTACCGACATCCTTCATTAAATCAGGAGTTGCAACTACAAATTCATAGTCAACCCAACCCTTCTGTACTTTTTCAATCATGTCATTGTCGCCTACAAAATCAGCGCCAGCTTTTTTTGCCTCTTCGGCTTTTTCGCCTTTTGCAAAAACAAGTACTCGAGAAGTTCGACCTGTTCCGTGCGGCAACTGTACAATTCCACGAACATTTTGAAGGCTCTTATACTTTATGTTTAAATGCCCTTCAATAGTACTATCGAATTTAGTTGATGTCATTTGCTTTATTAAATCAACAGCTTCTTTTAAAGAATACTCTTTATCAAGTGTTAATTTTTCAAGCGCTTTAGTGTAATTTTTTCCGTTCTTAGCCATTTTTAACTCTTATTATGAAATAGTAACGCCCATAGATCGCGCAGTACCCGCTATGATTTTTTTAGCGGCCTCAATATCATTTGCGTTTAAATCCGGATATTTTTGCTTGGCAATTTTCTCAAGTTGATCCTGAGTTAATTTTCCAACTTTTTGTTTATTAGGGACCGGTGATCCCTTTTCAAGACTGATTGTTTTCTTAATTAAATCACTAACTGGAGGTACTTTTGTAAAAAACGTGAACGATCTGTCGCTATACACCGTTAAAACAACAGGAATCAAGCTGCCGGCCTGTGCCTGTGTTTTCGCATTAAACGACTTACAAAACTCCATAATGTTAACGCCATGGGGACCAAGAGCGGTACCAACCGGAGGCGCCGGATTTGCTTTACCGGCAGGTATTTGTAATTTTATTTGTGTAACGATTTTTTTTGCACCCATTAAAGTTTCCCTGCGATTTTATTCCGAAATTTATTAAATCCGTATCCTGATTTTAAGATGTCCCGGCAACAATTTTTTAAAAGTAACCTGTTAAATTGTTAAATATTTACCAATGATTTCAAAATATTAACTAAAAGTTGTCAATTGCCTTTTAAATAATGTTGTATCATTAAAGAATTAAATTTTTCCGACCTGCAAATAGTCAAGTTCAACCGGGGTCGAACGGCCAAAGATCTCTACACGAACACGCAATTTACCTTTTTCTACATTTACTTCATCGATGATTCCTTGAAAATTAGCGAAAGGACCATCAATGATCTTTACAGTTTCACCTTGTGCAAATAATATTCGTGGAGCAACCTTTTCTTCGCTTGCATTTGATACCGCATCTCCCATTTCAGCAAAAAGACTCTGAATTTCTTCTTCCGTCAATACTTGTGGTTTTGCATCTGTTCCGACAAAACCCATTACACCAACCACATTTCTGATTTTATATAAAAGATCATCGGTTAAATCAAGTTCAATAAAAACATAGCCAGGCATAAACTTCTTTTTAACAATTCGCTTTTTACCGTGATACAATTCAGCCATGTCCAGTGTGGGAATTTTTATCTGCCCGATATTTACCCCGTCAGACCACTTTAACTTCTGGGTTTCTATAATTTTTTTAACCTTGCCTTCATGAGAAGACAGGGTATGCAATACATACCATTTCATTGACATATCAACCGAGCGCCTTTTGAACTATAAAATTTATTGCCTTGTCTGCAAGAAAAATAAAAAGTGTAAATAATATCACAGTTAAAAAAACTATAATAGTTGACCGGTTTACTTCTTCCCATGTAGGCCAGCTAACTTTTTTTAATTCAATCTGAGCTTCTTTTAAAAACTTTACAATTTTATTCATATCTTTAGTTCCTTTTAAAAATCAGTATAAATGAAAATAACATTCAGGGCGGGAAGGAATCGAACCATCACTAGCGGTTTTGGAGACCGCCGTTCTACCGTTGAACTACCGCCCTATATAGCCCACAACCAGAGTCGAACTGGTGACCTTTTCCTTACCATGGAAATGCTCTACCGACTGAGCTATGTGGGCGCATAACATAAATAAAGAAAGCTTCTGTAAAAAAATTACATTCACTTATCTCCGGCCAACCCAGCAATACCTTTGCCTGCTGAATTCTCGGAGAGGGAGGGATTCGAACCCTCGGTCCAGTTTCCCGGACGACGGTTTAGCAAACCGTTCCTTTCGGCCTCTCAGGCACCTCTCCATTTTATGTCGAGTAGCCTGCACTTTGTATCAGGCACCTCTCCATTTAATCTATTTTAAAAGGGTACGTGCCTGGAAGCTGCCGCTTTCAGTCACATCTCCATTTTATGTCGAGTAGCCTGCACTTTGTATCAGGCACCTCTCCATTTATTAATTTCTAAGGGTACGTGCCTGGCAGCTTTCGCTGTCATTCACCTCTCCATTTAATCTATTTTAAAAGGGTACGTGCGGCTGTCTAAAAAGTCTCACCGCAAAGGCGCGAAGTAAAGAAATAAAGGGATTTTTCTTATCATTTTCTTTAATTCCTTTGCGTTCTTTGCGTCTTCGCGGTTCAAATTTTGACCTATTAGACAACCCCACCTCTCCATTTACAAATTTCTAAGCGTATGTGGCGGCTTTCGCAGTCATTCACCATTACCTAGATTCTCAAGATACAATCTGATACCTGTATATCAGTTAAATATCTTCTTTTAAACTTGAAAAAGAAGATTCGGAGGAGGTAGGATTCGAACCCACGGACCCTTTCAGGTCTACGGTTTTCAAGACCGTCGCCTTAGACCACTCGACCACTCCTCCATCTCTTTATTAACAGGGGGAGATTTCGATTTTCTTTGACATGCCGTCAAGCAGCAAAACGGGCAGGATCTTTAAAATATGAAATTTTAATTCTTTTATTAAGTAATCGCATGAAATTAACGGCTTTAAAGCTATAAATAAGGACTTATTTTCTAAATAAATGCCGTTTACTATATTAAATCAAGTTGTTTTTCAGATAAATTTGTATGGGGTAACGGGGTTGTCTAAAAAATACCGCAACGACCGTCTGCTTTTGAACAGATTTATTATTTTTTAGATAACACCGTTAGGGGAAAGGCTTTTCCCCTTCCATGATATTTCTTAAAATCTTGCAGTCACTCCAACGCCATAGACTGAATCACCGTTTTGGGCAAGGTTAATATAAGGAACAAAAATCACACTGACTCGAAGCGATTCGCCTAGTTTCTTATTATAGACTTCAGCAAAACTCCATGGCCGAAACATCTCAAATAATTTAAACCCCAGAAAAGCTAACATTCCTGTTGAACCGATAGCTACTCCCGTGTCACCATGTATAGCTGCTATTCCTGCAATAAAAAGCCCTACAGATCCAAGTTCACCCCAAAGCGCAACCTGTCCTCCAGAATTATCTCCCTGAAGAAATGACCCAAGGCCGAAACCAATGAACCAGTTTAGTGCAAAAGCAGTCGTTGCTTCTTTACTATAATGATTATAAATGAAGCCCCTTTCATCATCAGAAAGAAATGCAGATTTTTTATAAATCGTGGTACGGTTTTCCATTAAACCGGCTGCGATCAATGATCGTACATCGCTTTCTGCCTGATCGGAATGTACATCGTTCATCATTTGAGATATTTTTACAGAGCTCACCTCGAATGCCATTTTATCTGTAAATTTTGAAATAGAGGAAAATATATTTACATTTAAAAATTCACCCTTATCATTAACTATGTTTTTTTCAGAAGATGTCTCAATTGCTTTAGTAAAAACTTGTACCTGATCTTTACTTGCCGCAAATCCACCAATGACAACAATATCTACATTATATTTTTTAGCTATTTTTAAGGCTGTTTTTTGATCAAAAGCATTTTTATCAAGAAAATTGCCCCTTGAAACCTCTTGATGCCATATGTTTCGATCTAATATTTGAAATTTATTGAACCTGCTAAGCGATGCTGAAAAAGATTCTGGAATAGTAGTTTTCAGGTATTGGTGATCAGGAGAATTACTTATATCAACAAAATCAAGTATCAGCACTTTGGGTATTGAAGCTTCCTTATTTTCAATTGAAAAAATCTGAAATGATATGAATAATGGGTGACAGACAATTATAATTTTTAATATTTTTTTTTTCAAACGCATCATTTAACCTCTCCTGAATTCATATTTGATTAATTTAACGAAACAAATGCTCCGAGGTACACTGTTACAGTATTTATATTAAAAGCATTGTCAGTAACATAACCTTGAGTGGTTGGAATGGTAATACTTATATCGGAAAATTCCAAATGGCTGTAATAAAATCCCAGTATATAACCAAAAGCAAATGATCGACTGATTATTTGACGATATCCGATGGCAGCATTGGCTCCAAATCCAAAGTTAATATCAATTTTTTCACTTGTGTTTTTATATAGTGCAGAAGCGTCTCCAACGGAAGCAGTGAGAAAAAATCGCGATGGACGTAAATACCATGTGAGCCCTGCCCCTGCATCAAATATTGTAATGGTCACTTTGTTTAAACGACGCTCGCTATCTCGTAAAATATCATTTGATGCCCCTATGTAAGGTTTAAACACATTTGAGTTACCCAGATGGAGGTACAAAATCAACTGATCATTAACCGGATATCCAAAGTGAAACCAGTATAATAAGGGCGGCCCGGTAAGATAAACTGTATCTAATGTATTTACCGGCGCCGCAAAACTGCTCTGCCACCCGGAACCAATAAAAAAGCTAAAATGAATTTTATTAACAATTGAATTAAAATTATTTGCCTGAACTTCATCCATAAACAAATTCAATAAAAATTTATTTTCAATTTCTTCGATGGTAATTTCTGAAGTCGAAAGCACCAGAAAGGTTTTTAAATCAATGGCTTTTAAATGTATTTTTTTCGAACCGTCATCTGAATAATGAACCGTTCCGACAATGGCAATCGAGGCATTTAACAGATTTTCAAGGTCCATTTCTTTTTTTCCGACACCTTGCTGACTCAGCTCAATTTCTTTTAATAGGTCGGGAAAATCACTTCGTTCAGCAATATCAATGTTCATTTTTTTTAAAGAATTATAAATGGTTGCCGTCGCTTCTTCATCTATTCCGTTTTTTTTACCGGTTAGTTTAAACGGCGTTACTGTAAAAACTTTTTTTAAATCCGATGATTTCATTTTAAATAAAAGTTCTTCTGCCACTTGATCGTATGGAGTAGACCGAATAGATGATACTGCAAAAAGAAATATAAATATTCCCGAAAAACGATATTTCATAGCTCAAAATACAAAAACCATTTAATAAGTCAATAGATTATTCTGATGACAACTTTTACATAACTGACATCTAAATGTAAAATACCAAAATCAAAACTCTTGTCAGATTAGTCGCCATTAAAGAAATGTCTGTTCATATGAATAAAACGTTAAACATATTTACTGTTTTGATTGTACTTTTTGTAAGCCTCATAAATCCAGTTTACCCGGAAACGATGGCTAAATTTAGGGGAGGGCAAATTGAAGAGTCTGATGTTTTACAGGCAGGCGCGATTGCACTGTATGAGTTTAAAATGCAGGAAGCAGGTTTAAAACAGCAAATATTGTTAAATTTATTAAAAGTTAAACTCATTTCTCTGGAAGAAAAGTCTAGCGGTAAAAAATGGAATCAATTGATCATTGATTTTATCGATAAAAACTATGACAGTGAATCTTCAAAACATATTAAAAATTACTACAATAAATATGCAAAATCAGACAGTATCATGGAAAGTGAAAATGAATCAACAGATATCGATCAACAGCTTAAATTTGAAATTGAAAATCAATACACGTTATCACTGTTTAAAAAATACAATGTTAAACTAAACTTCAATCGTCCGGAACCTCCTGTGGTTCAAATCAATACTGACAATAAACCTTACTGGGGAAAATCAAATGCAAAAGTAACCATTGTTGAATTTTCTGATTTTGAATGTCCGTATTGTAAAAAAATGCAGGTTGATATTCAAAAAATTAAAATGAAATACGGCGATAAAATAAAATGGGTTTTTATTGATTTTCCTTTAGAGTTTCATAAAAATGCGATGCTTGCTCATATTGCCGCTCATTGTGCCGCAGAACAAGGTAATTTAAAAAATAATTTAAAAAACAGCAATGAATATTATTTTAATTTTCAGCAACTGTTATTTCAAAACGCGCCTGTATTTGATAAAAATAATATAATAAATTTGGCAGAATCTCTTCACTATAATAAAAAGACATTTCAAACCTGCCTTAATGACGATGATGATAAAATAAAAAATCAAGTTCAAGATAACACACAATACGGTAAAAACCTTGGTATTTCCGGCACTCCAACGATGTTCATCAATGGAAAATATTATCCGGGGCTTCTTGAATTAAATGAACTTGAGGAGATCATTGACGGAGAATTATGAGCATAAAAATCATTGTTCTTGGAAGCGGCACGTCAACGGGTGTTCCAATACTGGGTAAACATACTCCGGTAAATCATTCGAAAGACCCTAAAGATACACGCTTGAGAGCTTCTTTGTTTATCGATGGAAAATTACCCATCATTATTGATACCGGCCCTGACTTTCGACTACAGCTTTTAAACAACCAGATTGACGATGTCTCCCATGTTTTACTTACCCATTCGCATTATGATCATGTTGGCGGTCTTGATGATTTACGCCCGCTATGCTTTAAAAACGATAAAGGAATCACATGCTTTAGTGATGACTTTACTCATCGTGAAATCATTGGTCGTTATCAATATTTTTACAGAGAAGAGGATTATTTTGGAAAACCTAAAATTAACTTTAATCTTTTACCTGAAAATGAAAATGGACTGTTCGCCAGTTTTTATGTTGGAGAAACTTTAATACAACCAGTTAAACTCATGCACATTAAAAATAAATCATTTCATTCCATTGGTTATGTTTTCGATAAAAAATTTGCCTACCTGACTGATTTTAGAGAAGTTTTTACTGAGTATACTGATTTTCTATACGATCTCGATTTAATGATCATAGGTGCCCCGCTTCCCAAACCGCACCCCAATCATTTGTCGATTTTTGAAGCGGTTGATTTAATCAACAAATACAGAGCTAAAAAAGGCGCCATAACTCATCTTGCCGACGGTAAATTCCACAAAGAACTTGAAAATGAGCTTCCGCAACATATCCGACCTGCCTATGACGGCATGGAACTAAGCATTTAATAATAAAAATTTAACGCGATAACTTCAAGATTAGACCATACAATGAGCGATAATGTATAAGAAGTTCTAAATGAGAATGGTCATGATTTAATCAATTATCATCGACATTTTTCAAAAAATCATTAAGAATTTTTACTAAAACATGATAAGTGAAAATTTTGAACCGGGATACTCAGGCTATAAGATCAAAATGATCATAGCTATTGAAAAAGACAATATATTTGCGTACAGAAATGAATTGATCGTACCGGTAATGTACAACGATATTTCTGAAGCTCAAATTCATGTAACCAAAGACATTCATCGACGTTTAAAAGACAGCATGTATTTTCGTTCACAAAAAATCGGCTTTGATCTGGTTCGATACGGCAACACAGCCACTTCAAATACCTACATCGCGTATCGAATATTACCCATTTCGTCACACATCACTGCAGAAAACAAATAAAACGATTTCAAAACTTGTTAAAACGTTAAAATAAACCTTACGCTACAAACCAGCTGAAAAACCAGAAAATAAAAATAACCGGCGACCATTGTTTTTTTTTATAAATATCACCGGCAAGACTTGATGAAAGTATTAAATAAAACGCCAGTAAATTGAGACTTTTCCATGGCTCAAACCATACAAGAATAAAAAAGAAAATTTGAGTAAGCTGCATAACGGGTAATAAAAATCTATAGATGTTTAAAGGAAAATAAAAAGACTCGCGCTTAAACATTTGACGAAAAATGATCATGGTATTTTTATAACTGTAAAAAAAACGGGGTATCTCCCGAATAAATTCAATACTACGAGCATTGCCGGAATTTATTTTTTTAAGCCCCGATTTTATAACCAGATGAAAAAAATAATAATTTAAATATGCCGATTCTGAATGATCATTTTTTAGTAATTTTTCTTTTTGTGTAATCGTTAAACCAGAAAAAACATCGTCAATCTCGGATTTATTTACGGCAAAAAAAGAAGCGTGATAAAATCCGAAAGGAAAATTTTGACGGGCGTATAGCTCAAAACGGCCAATCCGAAACAGCCAGCGCACATAGTTTAACAAAGTTACCAGTTTATTTTTAAATTCATGAAAAAAACCATGACGGGGGAAAAGCCATGCAAGAGTATAATCCGATCGTACATAATTTGCCAGACGATATAAATCCGTTTTTCTTGCCAGGACATCAGGAGATACATAGACAAGAATTTTACTGCGGCAATAGCGCATAGCCTCGTTCATAAGACCGGTAGGCGACTTGCGCATATTCTGATGTAAACGCCAAAACCGCAGATTCTCATATGTATACATTGCGGACTTGATATCAGGATCGTCATGAAATACAATGACTTCAAAAGCTTCGGTATCCTTTTTTAGAAGTCTACACCAGCGTCTGAAATTACTTTGTTGAAAACGATTCTCTTTATCATACCAACAATATACCGTAAAGCCGTTCGCCATAGGATGATGTTTCAGAAGAAAGACGCATCAACCAGCATTTTTCATTTATTATAAATCATTGCTTTATTTATCTACAAATGCATATGGTTTGACCAGGTTTTTATTGTACTGATATATGCCCTCGCAGCAGTTTCGATAACAGCCATCATAAATAATTAACCTTAAATAAGACCGGCGCTTTGAACACAATCAATAAATGATTGACCATCTATTTCTATTTCATTTGTATTATGTATGAGCGTAAAATTAATTGATTTTGGCCTGGAAAATAAAAAACTAATTAAAAAATTTGTAAAATTTCACTGGACACACTATAAAGGCGACAATCATTTTATACCGCAATTAAACGGAGAACTGCTGGGTAATAAATTATTTTCAATGAAAGGCGTATTAACGCCGGAGCACCCGCTTCATCAGCATGTAGAAGTTCATCACTGGCTTGCCTATAAAAATGGTAAAATTGCAGGCCGGATTGCCGGCGGCATCAACCGTAGATTTAATGAATTTCACAATATAAAATCAGCCAGCTTTTCTTTTTTTGAATCCATTGACGATCAAGAGGTTGCAGACGAGCTTTTTCAAGCGGTTGCCAAATGGGCCAAAAACAAAGGGATGGAAGATCTTCGCGGACCTGGCGGACAATATTCCAATGCGACTCATGAACCATGGCAGGGCTGCCTTATCGATAACTTTCATGACGACCCCTGTCTTGAAATGCCCTATCACAAATTTTATTATGCCAGTTTAATGGAAAAACATGGTTTTAGAAAAATTAAAGATTACTATGCCATACAAATGTCAAAACATCATCCCTTTACCGAATCGGAGGGCGTTTTTATGAACCGGTTAAAAAAACGTTCCAATGTACAAACACGCGCAATGGATAAAAACAATATTAAAGGCGATGTTTTGAAAATCATTGAAATTTACAATGAATCCTGGAAAAACAACTGGGGGTTTTTACCAGTTACAAAAGAAGAAGGCGAAGCCATGGCAGAAATGCTCACCATGATTGCGGTGCCGGAGCTTATTCGATTTGCAATGGTTGACGGTAAAGAAGTTGCCATGATTGGTTTTTTACCCGACCTAAACGAAACCTTTGCTTTAAAAAAAAGTATTTTTGGTAATTCCGATCTCGTTCGTTTGCTAAGAATGTTTAGCAATAGAAAAAAAATTAAACGCTACCGATTTATGTTTCTTGGAGTGATGCCAGAATATAAAAAAAGAGGATTTGACGGTATATTAAGTTTTGAAGTAAGAACCAATCTTGATATAGTTCGACCCGCTGCTGATCGTGTAGAAGCATCGCTGCTTCTTGAAGATAATATTCCCATCATTCAATTGGCAACGGATCGCGGTATGGGACATATCTATAAAACATATCGAATTTACAGTAAAGAATTGTAAGTCTCTTAAACTTAAAATGGATTGACAACCTAATGAAAATTTTACGTATAAATATAAATGGTCAGGAATTTTTTAATTTATTGTTTCATATTTATCAATATACTTTCATTTGATTTTTTTTATTCTGTCGATCAGCAAACTAAAAATATTGGTTTTTGCGGAAGTTCTTACAATGAAACTCAAGAAAATGAACATGTAAATCAATGGTTTTATAAATTAGAAAAATCTTCATATAAAAAGTTTATAAAAAATTTTACTAACGATAACTTAAAAGAAGTGAATATCGATATATCCGAATTTAAAAAAATGACCAGTCTCTTCGAAATGCCGAAATCACAACTTCAATCAGAGTATACATTTAACCATAAATTAAAAGTCCCCGATTATCTTCTAATAGAACGGTTATTTAAACCACCTAAAACATCTGGTTAAATCGACTTTAATTTTATTTAAGAGCGCGTCCCACAACTTGGGCGCGCTTTTCCGGTACAGGGATGTGCCGGTATTTTTGTGAGCTGAGCGCACAAAATGCAGCTTTTTGCGGACGTTGTTTGCAAAAAGCGTGCGTCTCAAAATTCATGGATGGGTTTTGGGACGCTCACTAAATACAAAATTTAATTACTTAAGGAGTAATGTATGATCAACATTATAAAATTTACATTTTCATTTCTGTTTTTACTTTCTTTCTTTTTACCTCAAAAGTCAGTTCATGCCTGTTCCGTTTGCGGTATGGGCGATCCAATGGCGACGGCTGGCGATTCCAGACCTGTTGCCGGTCAAATCAAAGTATCTCTTGAGAACCAGTTTTTAACAGCCACGGCAGTAAGCGATGACAATACAGATAATAAAGAATCTTTACAGCAATATTCTGTAAAGCCTGTCTTTGTTTATAGCCCTGCTGAATTTTTAAACATAGTCATAGGAGCTCCGCTGGTTTACAAAAACTGGGTATTAAATAACATAGCTTCGGGTACCATTGTCAATAGCACAAAACCTTTTGGTTTAGGCGATATTGATGCAGGCGCGAGGTTATTTATTTTTCAAAACACCAACTTAAATCAACAAATGCGGCATTCACTGGCAATGACTGCAGGCATTACAATGCCCACAGGAAATAACAACGTTAAAGATGATCTTGGCGTGCGTATAGATGAACATTCCCAGATTGGTACGGGTTCATGGGGTCCATACGTTGGTCTTTTGTATGCTTTTCACAAAGACCCCTGGAATTTTTCAGTGTACTCTGGTGTGCGATTTCATACCGTTAATGTTTATGATTACATTTACGGCACGGGAATAGTAGCCGGCATTACCACACAGTTTCGAATATGGGAACCGTTTGCTCTAACACTGGGTATTGATGCCCGTTATGCTTACAATGATACCCTGGCTGGCGTTACACAAGTCAACACCGGCGGAGCTGTATTTGGAGCCACCCCTGGATTTATTTTAAATATAGTTTCAGATCTCTGGATAAAAGGAAACGTTCAAATTCCATTTTATACCAAACTATCCGGACAACAAACTGTCGGCGCTACGTTTAATTTAAATCTTGAATATGCATTTCATAGCTGATATAGCTAAAACTTTACAGGAGAAAATTATGAAAAAACTTGAAAAAAAAATTAACAGAAAAAAATTTCTGGCTGGCGCTGCTGGAATAGCTGCAACGGCTCTGGCATCTAAACTTTGGGCAGTAGAAACAAATGATCCTCATGAGCATCACCATCAGCATGGCAGTTCCAAAAATGCCGCACTGATTGCTGCTGCAAATGATTGTACAGGAAAAGCCGAAATTTGCTTAGACCATTGTATAAGTACATTAAAAGAAAAGGACCTGAGTCTGGTGGATTGTATGACGTCTGTTCGTGACATGATACCGCTTTGTCAGGGCTTAAGCAGTCTTGCTGCTTCAGAGTCAAAATACCTGGCTAATTACATGAAAATTTGTATTACTGCCTGCGATGATTGTATCAAAGCTTGTAAAAAACACGCTGATAAACATCAAGTTTGTGCAGACTGTGCAGAGGCATGTAAAAAGTGCGCTGACGAATGTAGAAAACTTGCTGCATAAGCAAATCTTTTAAAACTCCAGGTTTAACCAATTAGAGACATTAAATATGTCTCTAATTGGTTGACTAAACCGTTTAAAACTATACTCTTGCAAATGTAAAATATCGTGTCACAGTTTTTATAGTTATGGAAGAACGCTTAACACTGCAGATAATCTCTGACCGTCTTTAAAATCTTCATTCATCCTTAAAATTGAATTTTTATCGATCACAATCGTTGTACTCATGGTACCATAGAACATATCAGTTAGTTTAAAATTTTTATCCAGGGCTGCCTTAAAATCAGTATAACCGCTACCTGTTTGATTTGCCAATGCCTGTGCAATTGTTCCTGAGACATAATCGAGCAAGTAAAATTCAACATTTGGATACATTGGTTTTATAGTATTACGGATATAGCTCATATGCACATCGCATACTATACACCACATGGTAAAATAAATCACCACTCCATTTTTTATGGTTAATATATTTGAAAGGGTATCCGTTGTTCCATCAGTATTGTAAAAAGTAATATCAGGAACTCGATCTCCTGGTTGAAGACCTGTCACATTCAAATAGCGCCTATCGGTAGCATCAGGAAACAAATTACTCAAAGGAACCGGATTCGAACAATTTATTAAAAAAAGAACCAATGATACATATATAAAATATTTTTTAACGAAATACATGAGAATACTCCAGTGTAGTTATGATGGTGGCTGGTTTGTTAACTCCCCAACCTGTAAATGGTAAATTAAAAGCATTATTAAATTTAATCACATTGTTTTGATCCGCTGTTGCAAAAGCAATCCCAACCAGTAAGTTGTGCTTTAGAAATCCGCTATTTTGATTTTCAATACCATTGATTTTTAAATAATATTCTTTAGTATATCCGTATCCCAATGTTCCAGTGATGGAATCCATGGAATCAAAAGAAAATGTATAACCCGTTGAAGCAGTTAAATTTAATTTACCGCCAGGTTGTATATAATACGGTTCAATATATCTGCCATATTCCATATTAACAGGTCTCTGTGCACTTATTGAATAATTACCAGCCAGACTGATATTAAATGATTTAATTGTTTTATCGAGCAATAAACTAAAATTAAATGTATAAAACCCAAGGCCGGTAATGTCAAAACTATTGGGTACATTATCATAAGGTGAAATTCCTGTCGGCACAATAGCTTTAACCCCTAAATACGTTGCAGGCCAAATATCTTCTAAAGATAAAATACGATAAACGCAGCGTATATCATTAAACAATTCAAAATTAAAACCAAGGGTAATATCCCCTGCTCCATAGGTTGTACTTTTTAAGCCCGTATATTGGTTGATATTTACCACATAGGGAATTGATACAAATGTCTGGATGTTATCATGAACCCGGTATGCCGAACCTATGCTTAACCTCAACTGCCTTAAATCAGATCCAGGCGGATCTTTTTTATACTCACCTTTTGAATTCCAGTACCCGTTGTATTTTTCATGCTCAATGGATGTATCAAAAAGAAATGTTGCAAATTTTGGAAGTACCAGCGAGGCGCTAGCCCCTCCTCCACAGCAGGAGGCTGCACTGAGCGGTCTAACAATTTCGACCATGACCGCTATAAAAGCGATCATGGTGAAAAATATACTTTTCTTCAAAATTGTCATAACTATTGATTTATTTTTTTAAATTCAGTAGCGCCATCTCCGGTACCTGCGCCAGCCAGTCCACCTGTGGTTTTCCATTCATTGGTGCCCGCTGTCGAATTGACAACTTTCAAGTGAACGGCAAAGGTCAACATACCCGTATTTGCGATCGTTAATGCACTACCTGTAAAGTGTCCATTGCCATTATCAGTTAAATTTGACCATCCAGTGCAAGTTCCATTCACTGTATCCCATGTATTACAAACACTCAATGTTATCGTTCCAACTGTCCATGCTGAAGGTACTTCATTGTTCAATATTTTCGAACTAAATACAGCCGGCATACCAAGATAGCTTTCGGTAGTAGCCAGAAATAGATCAATTGAATCGCTCCCCGGTGTTCCTGCGCTAATTGCAGATTTAAAAATGTGGTATGTTCTTGTAACAGGAGTTGCGCTTCCTGCCGGATCGACGATTTTATCAGTTATTCCCTTTAATGTTCCTTTATTCATCATGGTTCCACCGACCGTGACAGTTAAATGATCTGTTTGATGAACTCCATTTACATGAAAGTGTAATTGCCAGGTTGTTCCAGACATTACATAATAAACAGTAACCTTATAGTTTCCATTACCAAGATCCGTCGCAACAGTACTTTCAGAAGGCGTGGTATGGATATAAGTCGTCATGTCCATCATGGCCTCGACTTCAAGCTTTAGACCCGATTTAGGTGTTCCATTTTCCTTAACTGTAAATGTCAAGTCCGACCTGCCGACAGTATGAATGTTTCCGGCATTTTCGGTAATGGTATAAGGTGAAGTTGCAGCTGCGTCTTTAGGCGCTACGGTGCATGAGTTAATGAACATGGAAGCTGTAAAAACAAGCGAAAGGGTAACAAATATTTTTTTTTGAAATTGCATATAATACTCCATTTAATTTTTTTAATTTTAGAAAATTACTTTTTTAAATAATCTTCAATAAGGCTTTGCATTTTTAAAATTTCTTTTTTTGAAAAGCCCTGATACTTATAAAGAACTTTATTTTCATGATCAATCAATACGGTGGTTGGCAAAACAGATACTTTAAACTTGTTTGCAAAACCTTCGTTTTCATCAATTAAAACTGGAAAATCTACTTTATTTTTATCTAAAAATTTTTGAATGTCTTCTTTTGAAGGACTGACGCTTACTGCCACCACCATTACACCATTGTTTTTTAATTGTTGGTACAATGCATTTAACTCTGGAAATTCCTGGACACATGGTTTGCACCATACGGCCCAAAAATTAACAACGATCAATTTAGAAGAGTATTCTTTTAAATCTACAGTTTGATCTTGAAGATTCTTAAGCGTACTGCTTTCTACTGCAAAGACATTTGAAATCGATAAACATAACAATAAATAAAATCCAATTTTACGAAACATAAATTATCCTTTAGCACACGAGGTGCTTGTGGTTTTCATGTACAAGGATGTACAAATGAAAATCTTTAGCACA